>Ga0209959_100104_pt1 | contig 167616 bp, 173 predicted proteins | sample ThiBiot_300_biof_2_FD_183943 | JGI IMG/M metagenome (GOLD analysis project Ga0209959, IMG submission 183943) | Wastewater bioreactor microbial communities from Cape Town, South Africa - Thiocy_expt_300_biof (SPAdes) | ecosystem: Engineered > Bioremediation > Thiocyanate > Unclassified | place...
CCCTGATCGAGGACTCGGTGGGCACGGTCGAGACCGGCAGAAAACTGGTGGACGAGGCGGGCGAAGCCATGGACGACATCGTGACTTCGGTACAGCTGGTCGCCGACATCATCGGTGGCGTGGCATCGGCGAGCCACGAGCAGTCTGCGGGGATCGAGCAGGTGAACCAGGCGGTGGGTCAGATGGACGAGATGACGCAGCAGAACGCGGCGCTGGTGGAAGAGGCGGCGGCAGCGGCGGAGAGCTTGCGGGAGCAGGCGGTGAAGCTTGCTGAGGCGGTCAGCGTGTTCCGGTTGAATGCCCAGTCAGGCACCGCGCGCGCGCCCGTAGCCGTGACCGGAATCGTGCCCACGCCGAATGCCGCAAGCGTACGAAAGCTTGCGTTGCCGGTCATCGAGCCGGTTTCGAGGGCGCACAGGCTCATCTCGGGCGATCGACGCAAACGATCGGCATTTTGAAGAGCGCTTGAACAGACAAAGACAAAGACCCAATAGGGCATGGAGAACTGGTCGAGCGAAATATCTGTGGACCTTATTGGGGATGCATCATGAGAACGAATTTACCTGTCACCAGCAATGAGTATGTTCTTCTGGAGAACGAAGCGCCGACGTCGCGGACGGATATCCATGGAAACATCGTTTATGTCAATCATGACTTTATCCGCATAAGCGGGTTTTCCGAGGCCGAACTGATCGGCGCACCGCAGAACATCGTGCGCCATCCGGATATGCCGTCGGAAGCCTTTGCCGACATGTGGGGCTGCCTGAAGTCGGGCAAGCCCTGGACGGGGCTGGTGAAAAACCGCTGCAAGAACGGCGACTTCTATTGGGTGGAAGCCAGTGCAGCCCCGATCATCGACGGCGATACCATCGTCGGTTACACCTCGGTGCGCTCGAAGCCCACGCGGGAACAGATTCAGCATGCCGATGCGGCATATCGCGCCATCCGTTCCGGCGATCGAGGACTGCGGATCGAAGCGGGACAGGCCGTCAGGCAGGGGTGGCAAGACGGCTTTCAATGGCTGATGGCCATGCGTTCGCTGAAAATGCTGTTGATCGCCTCATCCGCGGCGGTAGCGGCCATGTTCCTGACCATGGGCGTGTTGAGCTGGTTTGCGGAACAGGGCGTTGCGGGGTTGGCGCATATCGTCATGGTGATGGCTGTCCTGGGCGTGCCACTGGCAGGGCTGTGCGGCTGGCTGGCCTATCGCAATGTGGTCCAGCCGCTTGTTTGCATCCGTCGTGAGATCCAGCGTCTCAGTGCAAGCGATCTGACCAGCCGCATTCATTCGAGCGGCGTCAAGGAGCTCGCCAGCATTCTCGATTCGTTGCGCATCCTGCAGGTCAACATGCGGTGGGCAATCGGCCAGATCAAGGAGAGCACGGATATCGTGAATGCCGGCGCGATTGAAATCGCGACGGGCAACGCGGATCTGTCTGCGCGGACCGAATCGCAGGCATCGAGCCTGGAAGAGACGGCCAGCTCGATGGAGGAAATCACCAGCACGGTGAAACAGAATGCCGATAATGCGCGCCAGGCGAACCAGCTGGTCGTATCGACGGCCGAGATCGCGGCCAAGGGCGGCACCGTGGTGAACGAAGTGGTCGAGACCATGGCCTCGATCAAGGACAGCTCCCAGAAGATCACCAACATCATTGGCGTGATCGACGGGATTGCGTTCCAGACCAACATTCTCGCGCTGAACGCGGCGGTCGAAGCGGCACGCGCCGGAGAACAGGGGCGCGGTTTTGCGGTCGTGGCGTCCGAGGTCCGGAGCCTTGCGCAGCGTTCGGCGGGTGCGGCGAAAGAGATCAAGACCCTGATCGAGGACTCGGTGGGCAAAGTCGACGCGGGCGGCCGCCTGGTGGACGAAGCGGGCCACACGATGGACGAGATCGTGACCTCGGTGAAGCGCGTGACGGACATCATGAGCGAGATTGCAGCGGCGAACGGCGAGCAGAGCTCCGGAATCGAGCAGGTGAACCAGGCCGTCATGCAGATGGACGAAATCACGCAGCAGAACGCGGCACTGGTGGAAGAGGCGGCGGCGGCGGAGAGCCTGCAGACGCAGGCGGGCAAACTGGCCGAACTGGTGGCCACGTTCAAGCTGGAAAAGCAGGCGGGGCGTTCAAGATCCCCGAGTGCAGGAGGCCAGCGCCCGTCCAAAGGCAGCGGTACAGCGATTGCAGGGCGTCGTCTCGCAGCCTGAGAGCCTTTACCGATAGGCAGGCGATACCGAGAGACTGAACGGTTAGGTCCATCGAAGCACGAGAAGAAAGTGTAGTTATGCAGCCCACCGCCAAGCCTCAGGATAATTTGAAGGCCTTTGCCTTCACTGCCCGTGATTTCGCGCGGGTGCGGGAGCTGATCTATCGCAAGGCGGGTATCGCCCTGTCCGAAAGCAAACAGGAAATGGTGTACAGCCGGCTTGCGCGCCGATTGCGTGCAAAGGGCCTGGATTCCTTTCAGATCTATCTCGATACCCTCGAAGGCGGCCAGGACGAGGCCGAATGGGAGGCGTTCACCAATGCGCTGACGACCAATCTCACCGCATTTTTCCGGGAAGGCCACCATTTTCCCATCCTGGCCGAGCATGCAAAGCGCGTCCAGGCACCGTTGTCGGTCTGGTGTGCCGCCAGTTCGACCGGTGAGGAGCCCTATTCCATCGCGATGACCTTGTGCGAAACTTTCGGCAGCCTGACGCCGCCGGTGAGCATCGTTGCGACGGATATCGACACCAAGGTGCTCGAGACCGCATCGGCCGGCGTCTACGCGTTCGAGCGGGTCGAGAAGCTCTCCCAGGAACGGTTGCGGCGTTTTTTCCTCAAAGGCAAGGGCGAACGCGGCGGCCTGGTCCGGGTTCGGCCCGAACTGCAACGGCTGGTCGAATTCCGGCAGCTGAATCTGCTGGGGGCGAGCTGGCCCGTGAAGGGTGCCTTTGATGCGATTTTCTGCCGCAACGTGATGATCTATTTCGACAAACCGACCCAATCGCGCATCCTGTCCCGTTTCGTGCCGCTGATGAAACCGGACGGGTTGCTGTTCGCCGGGCATTCGGAGAACTTCGTCTACGCTTCGGATGCCTTCGTGCTGCGCGGCAAGACCGTGTACGAGCTTTCGCCGCGCCTGCGCAAGGCGGGGGGCGCGGCATGAATCCGGGTATCGAGGAACACCTGGCGACCAATCTCTATTTCGACCGTACCTTCGACTGCGAAGCCGCCAAGATCCTGCCGGGCGAGTACTACTACACCGGCAAGCCGATGCTCATCGTCACGGTGCTCGGTTCCTGCGTGGCCGCATGCATACGCGACCGCGTGACCGGGATCGGCGGCATGAATCACTTCATGCTGCCCGATGGCGGCGGCGATCCGGGCAGCCCGACGTCGGCGTCGATGCGCTACGGCGCCTATGCGATGGAAGTGCTGATCAACCAGCTTCTGAAAGCCGGCGCCCGGCGCGAAAACCTCGAAGCCAAGGTTTTCGGCGGCGGCAATGTCCTGCGCGGCTTTACCGCAATCAACATCGGCGAACGCAACGCGAAATTCGTGCGGACCTTTCTCAGGGCAGAAGGCATTCCCGTCGTCGCGGAGGATCTGAACGACGTCCATCCGCGCAAGGTGTATTTCTTTCCCCGCACCGGCAAGGTGCTGGTGAAGAAGCTGAAGCAGCTCAACAACTACACGCTGGTCAAGCGCGAACAGGCCTACGCGAGCCAGCTCAAGAACAGCACGGTGGTCGGCGACATCGACCTTTTCTGAGGGGACGCAAGGTGACGATCAAGGTGCTGATAGTCGACGATTCCGCGTTGATTCGCGGCGTCATGAAGGAAATCATCAACGAACAGCCCGACATGGAGGTCGTCGGCGCGGCTCCCGATCCGCTGGTGGCGCGCGATCTCATCAAGCAGACCAACCCCGACGTGCTGACGCTCGACGTCGAGATGCCCAAGATGGACGGCCTCGATTTCCTGGAACGCCTGATGCGCCTGCGGCCGATGCCGGTGGTGATGGTGTCCTCGCTGACCGAGCGCGGTTCGGAGATCACCCTGAAGGCGCTGGAGCTGGGGGCGGTCGACTATGTCACCAAGCCCAAGATATCGATTCAGAGCGGCATGCGCGAGTATGCCGACATGATCGCGGAAAAAATCCGCATCGCCGCCCGCGCCCGGGTCAAGGCCCTGACACCGCGCGCGGCGTCGGGCCAGGGCGGCGTCCCGCTCGCGGCGCTGCGCAATCCGCTCATCAGCAGCGAGAAGCTCATCATCATCGGCGCGTCCACCGGCGGCACCGAAGCCATCAAGGATTTCCTCGTCCAGATGCCTTCGGACTGCCCCGGCATCCTGATCACCCAGCACATGCCGGAAGGCTTCACCCGTTCCTTTGCGAACCGCCTCGACAAGCTGTGCAAGATCTCGGTACAGGAAGCCGAAGGCAACGAACGCGTGCTGCCCGGGCACGCCTATCTCGCGCCCGGGCATTCGCATCTGAAGCTCGTGCGCAGCGGTGCCAACTACATGACCCAGCTCGATCAGGGACCGCCGGTGAACCGCCATCGGCCTTCGGTGGACGTACTGTTCCAGTCGGCCGCGGCCAGCGCCGGCAAGAACGCGGTCGGCGTGATTCTCACCGGCATGGGCAAGGACGGCGCAGCCGGCATGCTGGAAATGAAAAAGGCCGGCGCCCACAACCTGGCTCAGGACGAAGCCACCTGCGTGGTATTCGGCATGCCCCGGGAAGCCATTGCCGTCGGCGCGACGCACGAAGTGGCGCCGCTGCACGAATTGCCGAGCCGCGCGCTGATGGTGTTCACCGCGCAGGGCGACCGCGCGATGCGGGTGTGAGAGACCGGACGGGCGGAATGTGTTCGCGGCCCCGCCGGTACGCCAGGCAACACCTTCCGTCGGGAGGGCAACCGTGCGGCGGTTGCCCGGACGCTGTCGCCCCCGCCGGATTGCCGCGGCTGACGTTCGTACCGGTCAAGTTTGCCGGTGGAATGCCGATTATTTAACTCATGGTAAACCCCGCATCGAGTGGAGCAACTGATGGCTGACCCGAACACCAAATTCCTGGTTGTGGACGATTTCTCGACGATGCGACGCATCGTGCGCAATCTGCTGAAGGAGCTTGGCTATTCCAATGTCGAGGAGGCCGAAGATGGCGCCGACGGGCTGGCCAAGCTGAAGGCGGGCAATTTCGATTTCGTCGTGTCCGACTGGAACATGCCGAACATGGACGGCCTCACCATGCTGCAGCAGATCCGCGCCGATGCCAGCCTGTCGAAGATTCCCGTTCTGATGGTGACCGCGGAAGCGAAGAAGGAAAACATCATCGCGGCCGCCCAGGCCGGCGCCAACGGCTATGTGGTCAAGCCTTTCACTGCGGCAACCCTGGATGAAAAGCTTTCCAAGATTTTCGAGAAAATGGACAAGGCCGGAGCCTGACATGGAATCGCCTTTTGTCAGCGCGATCGCCGAGGTCGTCACAAACGCAGTAGCCGTGCCCGGCGAATGCAGCCAGGAGGCGATGCTGGCGCGGGTTGGCCAGATCACCCGCGCACTGCACGACCGCCTGCGCGAGCTCGGTTTCGACAAGGTGCTCGAAAAGGCCACGGTCGAGATGCCCGACGTGCGCGACCGCCTCAACTACGTCGCGCGCATGACCGAGCAGGCCGCGCAGCGCGTGCTCAACGCCACCGATTCGGCGATTCCCCTGCAGGAACGCATCGACGCGGGTGCCAGCGAGGTGCTGGGTGGCTGGCAGCGCGTCATGGCCGAGCCGTTTTCCGAGAGCAATTACCGCGACATGGCCACGCTCACCATGCAGTGCCTGGCCGACATGCGCAACGATACCGGCGCCACCAAGCAGCATCTGCTCGACATCATGATGGCGCAGGACTTCCAGGATCTTACCGGCCAGGTCATCCGCAAGGTCACCGACCTGGCGCACGAGCTGGAGCAGCAGCTGGTGCAGTTCCTCGTCGATTACGCCCCCAACGATACCAAGCGTGAGCAGCAGTCGAGCCTGCTGAACGGCCCGCAGATCAATCCCGCGAACCGCAGCGACGTGGTGGCCGACCAGGGGCAGGTGGACGATTTGCTCGAAAGCCTGGGGTTCTAGGCCGCACCCGGGAATTCAACCGTGCGGGCAGGTGCCGGGCAATCCGGATTCGACCCCCGCACCCGCCCAGCGACCCCGGTCACCGCATGATCGCGGCGGCCCAGAATGCCCGGGATCCCTCCAGAAAGCGGCGAAGTCAGGGGCGAAGCGCGCGCAGGGTCGCGTCCGCCGCAGTCATCGCCTGGCGGATCAGGCCTTCCATCTGCGGCGCGAAATACGGCATCGAGAAATCCAGCACGATGAGGCCGACACCCAGCGTGATCGGGAAACCGATCGCGAAAATATTGAGCTGTGGGGCCGAACGGGTGAGGATGCCGAGCGCCAGGTTGGTCATCAGCAGGATGGCGATCACCGGCAGGGCGATCTGAAGGCCGAGCGCGAATACGGTGGACCCGAAGGCCGCGACATTGTGGAAGCCGGCCGCGGCCAGCGGTCCGGTGCCGATCGGCAGGGTGCGGAAGCTCTCGGCCAGCACGCCGAGCAGCAGCAGGTGGGCATTGGTGGCAAGAAACACGAGCACGGCGAGCAGATTGAAGAAGCGGGCGAGTACCAGGGTCTGCCCGGCGGACTGCGGATCGTAGAACGAGGCGAAGCCCAGACCCATCTGCAGGCCGATGATTTCGCCTGCCATTTCGACGGCGGCGAAGATCACGCGCACGGTGAATCCGATCGCCAGGCCGATCAGCAGCTGCTGGATCAGGATGTGCAGCCCGTGCCAGGAGCCGAGTGTTACGTCGGGCATGGGTGGCAGCGTGGGGCCGACGATCAGCGCGATGAAGATGCCGAGCCCGATCTTGACGCGCGTGGGGATGCTGCGGTGGCCGAACAGCGGGGCGGCCATGATCAGGCCGAGGATGCGCACGAGCGGCCAGATGAAAGCGGTCAGCCAGCCATTGAGCTGGGCGTCGGTGAAACTCAGCATGGAAGGTGCGGTCCCTTGCGTCGGCCGATGCGGGGAAGGCCGCCTAACCGATGATGCCGGGCAGACCGGTCAGTACACGGCGCATGTAATCGGTCATGACCGTCAGCATCCAGGGGCCGGCGATGGCGAAGGTGACGAATACGGCGATGACCTTGGGGATGAAGGACAGGCTGGCGTCGTTGATCTGGGTGGCGGCCTGGAAGATGCTGATGATGAGGCCGACGACCAGGGTGACGAGCAGCACGGGGGCCGAAACCAGGAGGGTGATCTCGAGCGCCGTGCGGCCCAGGGTCATCACGCTTTCGGGGGTCATGGCGGACTCCTTGTCAGTAGAAGCTCTGGGCCAGCGAGCCGAGCAGCAGGTTCCAGCCGTCCACCAGGACGAACAGGATGATCTTGAACGGCAGGGCCACGATGGCCGGCGACACCATCATCATGCCCATGGACATCAGGATGCTGGCGACGACCATGTCGATGATGAGGAAGGGAATGAACACGGCGAATCCGATCTGGAACGCGGTCTTCAGTTCGCTCGTGATGTAGGCGGGGATCAGCACGCGCATGGGAATGTCGTCGGCGGTTTGCGGCGGCGGCGTCTTCGACATGCGGGTGAACAGTGCCAGGTCGCTCTGGCGGGTCTGCTTGAGCATGAAGGCGCGCAGTGGCACCGCGCCCTTTTCCATCGCCTCGCCGAGCTGGATGCGGTTTTCCGACAGCGGCTGGTAGGCCTCGACGTAGATCTTGTCCAGCACCGGGCTCATCACGAACAGCGTGAGAAAGAGCGCCAGGCCGATCAGCACCTGGTTGGGCGGCGAACCCTGCGTGCCCAGCGCCTGGCGCAGCAGGGAGAGCACGATGATGATGCGGGTGAAACTCGTCATCATCAGCAGCGCGGCCGGCAGGAAGGACAGCGAGGTCAGCAGCAGTAGCGTCTGCAAGCTGAGCGACCAGGTCTGGCCGCCGCCCGGCGCCGGGGTGCTGGTCAGGGCGGGCAGGCCGGGTGCCTGCGCGAAGGCGAGTGCGGGCAGTGCGAGAAGCGGCAGCAGCGCCAGCCCGCGAGGGAGCGACTTATTGGGCACGGCGTTTGTCGAGCATCTGTTGCAGGCGGGCGGCGAACTGCGTGGGCAGCGCCGTCTGGGCGGCCGGCGGGGTTTCGCCGCGCGGCAGGGTGGCGATCGGATTGACGTTGCCGGGGCCGACGCCGACCACGAGCCAGGATTCGCCGATCTCGAGCACGACCACGCGTTCGCGTGTGCCGACCGAGGCACTGCCGACGACGTTCAGCAGGGCGGACGAGCCGCCGCGTGCGACGCCGAAACGCTTGGCCATCCAGGCGGTGGCGGCGATGAGCCCCAGTACCGCGACGAGCCCGATGAATACCTGGAGCAGGCCGCCGGCGGCCGAGGCCGCGGGTTCTGCGGTTTCGGCCGCGCCGGCCAGCGCGGGCAGTAGGATAGCGGGAACCGCGAACGCGCGAGCGCTCATTTGTTGAGTTTCCGGATGCGTTCTGCGGGCGTGATGATGTCGGTCAGGCGGACGCCGAACTTGTCGTTCACGACCACGACCTCGCCCTGCGCGATGAGCGTGCCGTTCACCAGCACGTCCATCGGTTCGCCGGCCAGGCCGTCCAGCTCGACCACCGACCCCTGCGCCAGTTGCAGCAGGTTCTTGATCGCGATCTTGGTGCGGCCGAGTTCCACCGTCAGCAGCACGGGGATGTCGAGGATCATGTCGATGTCGCTGGCGATGCCGTTGCCGCCCGGCTTGCCCGATAGTTCGGGAAAGATGTCGGAAGCGGGCTGGGCGACCGCGGTATTCGTCGACTGTTCGGCCATGGCGGCCGCCCAGTCGTCTTCGGCGATGGTCTGGGTGCTTTCTTCAGACATGCTGTTCTCCAGGTTGCGTTTCGGTCGAGCTCGGTGACAGGAGCCTTTCGACGCGGAGCGTGTATTGGCCATTGAATTTGCCGTAGGCGCATTCCATGACCGGGACGCCGTCCACCTTCGCTTCGACGGTGGGCGGGATGGTGAGCGGAATCACGTCGCCCGCCTTGAGGTTGACGATGTCGCGCAGGCTGACGCGGGCCGTGCCCAGGTCGGCGACGAGTTCGACTTCGGCGAGCTGGACCTGCTGGCGCATGAGGCGCAGCCAGCGCTTGTCCACTTCGAGGTTTTCGGCCTGCAGGCTGCTGGTGAGCAGGTCCTTGATCGGCTCGATCATCGAGTAGGGCAGGCAGAAATGCATTTCGCCGCTGTTCTGGCCCAGCTCGATGGCGAAGGTGATGTGCACCACGACTTCGTTCGGGGTGGCGATATTGGCGAACTGGGTATTCATCTCCGAACGCATGAACTCGAAGGAAACCGGATACACCGGCTCCCAGGATTTCGAGTAGCACTCGAATACGATGCCGAGCGCGCGCTGAATGATGCGGTGCTCGGTCTGCGTGAAGTCGCGGCCCTCGATGCGGGTGTGGAAACGGCCGTCGCCGCCGAACAGGTTGTCCACCATCAGGAACACCAGATCGGGGTTGAAGATCATCAGTGCAGTGCCGCGCAGCGGCTTGAACTGCACCAGATTGAGATTGGTCGGTACGACGAGGTTACGGATGAATTCGCTGTATTTCGATACCTTGACCGGTCCGACCGAGATTTCCACGCCGCGGCGCAGGAAGTTGTAGAGGCCGATGCGCAACTGGCGCGCGAAACGTTCGTTGATGATCTCGAGCGTCGGCATGCGGCCGCGCACGATCCGTTCCTGCGTTGCGAGGTTGTACGGACGTACGCCGGCCGCATCCTGGTTGTCGGCAGGCGCATCGTCGGTTTCGCCGGTCACGCCCTTCAGGAGGGCGTCGACTTCGTCCTGCGAAAGAAAGCTCTCGGCCATGATCGGCGCCCCGGTTTACTGGATGACGAAGCTCGTGAACAGCACGTCGTTGACGGTCTGGGGCTTGCCCTTGGGATCGACGGGCTCGTTGACCGCGGCCTGGATCGCCTGTGCGAGCCGCTTTTTGTCCGCTTCGGTCTGCAACTGGTCTGCGCTCTGGCTGGACAGCAGCGTCAGCAGCCGGCTGCGGATACGCGGCATGTGCAGCTTCAGCAGATCGACCTGCGCCTGATCGTAGAGCTGGAGCGTGATGTCGGTCTGCAGATACTGTTCGCTGCCCATCAGGTTCACCGTGAAGGTTTCGAGCGGCATGAAGATCGGGGTCTTGGGCGGCTCTTCCTTCTTTTCGGCGTGCGCGTCGTGTCCCGGCTTCAGCATGAACCATGCGCCCGCGCCACCGCCGGCCAGCAGGATCACCAGGCCGATGATGATGAACAGCAGTTTCTTGGATTTCTTCGGCGCAGCTTCTGCGGGGGCCGCTTCTTCAGCTTTGGACATCGGTGTGCTTCCTTTTCAAGGCGGTTTGGCTTGGAGTCATTATTGCTATCGGCCATACCCCGCGATGCCTTGAAAAGAGGGGGAAAAGAGGGGGAATTCCGGGAATCGGGGGGCGGGCTCAGGGGCCAGGGGGGTGTGCGGCTTTGCCGCGCATTCCCTGGCCCCTGAATCCCGCGCCCCTGTAACTCAGGCAAACATATCCACCAGCCCGCGCCCGGCGCGCGCCGCGGGCGGCGGCAGGACAGCTTCCGTGCCGCGATCGGACCCGCTGCCGTCCGGGAAGCCGCCGGCTGTGCGTTGCGGACCGGAATCCCGCATGTCCTGCTGGCGGGGCGTGTCGGCGCTGACGGTGGCCTGGCCGAGCTGGATGCCGGCGTCCTGCATCATGTCGCGCAGGCGGGGCAAGGCGGTTTCCAGCGCCTGGCGCACTTCGGGCTGCGCCGCGATGAAATTGGCGGTGGCCTGATCGTTCGAAACGTTCAGCACGACCTGCAGCGGGCCGAGATCCGGCGGGTTGAGCGTCAGGGTGGCGGATTGCTGGCCGCCGGTGGCCATCCAGACGATCCGGTCGCCCAGTGCCTGATTCCAGGCCTGGCTGCCGACCGGCTGCTGCAGATGATCGCGGGCATGCAGACCGGCGGCGGCCGCGGCCGACGGCGCGATCGGCTGGGCGCTTTGCGCGGCGCTCAGGGTGGCGGCGAAATCGGGCAGACGCTCCGCAGCCCGGGCGGTTTCCGGCATGTGCTTCGCGAGCATGTCCGCGATGGCGGTCTTTTCGTGCGGTACGGCGGCATCGCTGCCAGCCTGCGTATCGCCTGCCGGTGCGCGGGGGGCGCCGGCGGCGGATGCGGCGGCAGCAGATGCGGCGGCCAGATTTGCGGCCGTGCCGGCGGTTCGGCCCGTGCGGGCAGCGGCCGGGTCGGCCACGGCGACCGTTCGCGGCGCAGCTCGGGTGTCCGGCGCGATTTCCGGTGCGGTCGCGGCCTCGGCCGATGGGTCGGCAACCGGCGGCAGGCCGGCGGGGCGCTGGACGTCGGGCTGCATCGCCAGTGCCAGCATGGTGTCGGGCAGTGTTTGGGGCGTGTCGGCCTGTCTGGGATCGGTGGTTTGCGCATCGTCGCTCGCGCGTTGCGCCGGCTTGCCGCCCGGCAGGGCGTCGCCGCCGTCTGCGGCATCCGTCTGCACGGATGCCGATTCGGCCGTCTTGCCGTCGGCATTTTCGGCGCGGCGCTGCTGCGCCATTTCGCCGGACAGAACCTGGCTGAACGGTACGCCGCTGCCGGGGTCGGACGATGCGGCAACCGGCTGCGGCGCGGCGGTGGGTTGGGCGGAGGGGATGGGAGGAAGCGATGCGGTCATGGCGGGCCCGTTTCAGTGAGGCGTGGATTTCGGCGCGGCATTGCGCGCCGCGTATTCGTCGTTCTGTTTCTGGTCGCGCTTCAGCGCCAGACGCGCTTCGGCCTGATCGGCGCGCGCATTCAGCGTGACGTAGGACATTTTCTTCTGCTCGCATGCGATCCAGTCCGTGCGCGCCTGGTCTGCCCGGCGGGCGGCGTCGGCAACGATCTGCTGCTGGCCCGCGATGGCCTGGTCTAGCTTGGCCATGAAGACCTGGAAATTGTTGAACTGCGTGGCCCCGATGCCGCTGGCCAGGCTGGCCTGGCAGCGTAGCGCGTAGTCATCGCGATACTGCATCAGCAAGTCCAGCTTCTGGGTGGCCTCTTCGCGCAGACGGATGGTGTCGCCGAGCTTGCGTGCGGCGGCCTCGGTCTCCTTGCTGGCAAGATCGATCAGGGTGGCGAGGGCGGAAGGCGTGGCCATGCGGGCGGTCTCTGCGGATTACTGGAACAGGGTTTCGAGTTGCGCGAGGCTGTCCTGCGCGTCGGCACGTTCGTGGATGGCCTGTTGCAGGAAGCCGTCCATCGCGGTGCGCAGGCGGATCGCCTCGTCCAGCGTGGGGTCGGTCCCGGGTGCATAGGCGCCGACGCTGATGAGGTCGCGGCTGCGTTCGTAGCGCGAGTAGAGCTTTTTCAGATGGCGTGCGAAATGCTGCTGCTCGGGCGGTGTGATGGTATGCATGGCACGGCTGATCGACTGTTCGATGTCGATCGCGGGGTAATGGCCCGATTCGGCCAGTGTGCGCGAAAGCACGATATGGCCGTCGAGAATTGCGCGCGCGGCGTCGGCGATCGGGTCCTGCTGGTCGTCGCCTTCGGTCAGTACGGTATAGAAGGCGGTGATCGAGCCGCCGCCCGGCCTGCCGTTGCCGGCACGCTCGACCAGTGCGGGCAGTTTGGCGAACACCGAGGGCGGATAGCCCTTGGTGGCGGGCGGTTCGCCGATGGCAAGCGCGATTTCGCGCTGGGCCATGGCGTAGCGGGTGAGCGAATCCATGATCAGCAGTACGTTTCTGCCCTGATCGCGGAAATATTCGGCGATGGCGGTGGCGTAGGCCGCACCCTGCATGCGCATGAGCGGCGGCGTATCGGCCGGGGCGGCGACGACGACGGCGCGCGCCAGGCCCGCCTCGCCGAGGATCTGTTCGATGAATTCCTTGACCTCGCGGCCGCGTTCGCCGATCAGGCCGACGACGATCACGTCGGCCGAGGTGTAGCGCGCCATCATGCCGAGCAGCACGCTCTTGCCGACGCCCGAGCCGGCGAACAGGCCCATGCGCTGGCCGCGGCCGACGGTGAGCAGGCTGTTGATCGCACGCACGCCGACGTCGAGCACCTCGCTGATCGGCGCGCGCGACAGCGGATTGGCCACGCGGCGCGACAGCGGGGCACTGGCGCCGGCGTTGACCGGGCCCAGGCTGTCCAGCGCACGGCCGTTGCTGTCGAGCACGCGGCCGAGCAGGCCGTCGCCGACCGGCAGATGGCGGGTGCGGTCGCTGGGGCGGCGGCGGGGGTGGTCGACCTGCCCGAGGCCGGGCAGGGTAGGAATGATCTCGGCCGGGAAAACCTGGGCACCGGGCACGATGCCCTCGATATCGCTCTGCGGCATGAGGTAGAGCCGCTCGCCGGCGAAGCCGACCACTTCGGCCTCCAGCACCGAGCCGTTGGGCAGCGGTACGGTGCAGGCGCTGCCGACCGGCAGCTTGAGCCCGACCGCTTCCATTACAAGGCCGGCGACCCGGGTGACGCGGCCGGATACGCGCATCGGTTCGGCGATGTCGATCAGCTCGCGGCAGTCCGAGAGATAGGCCTGCCAGCGTTCGGTGTGGGCGTGCGCGGCGGCGTTCATGCGAGCCAGTCGGTCTGTTTGCCGAGGGCGGCGACCAGGCGCTGCCAGCGTACCGGCAGCGCGGCGTCGATCTGGTTGCTGGGCGTTTCCACCCGGCAGCCGCCGGCTTCGAGCGTGGCGTCTTCGGTGAGCTGCCAGCCGGTCTTGGCCAGTTCGTCGCCGATGCGTTCGCGCACCAGCACGAGATCGGTGGGGTTCAGATAGAGCAGGGCGGGTTGCTGCATGGCGGGCAGGTAGCGAACCGCTTCCCGCACCAGCGGGATGACCAGTTCGGGACGTACCGCGAGTGCCGATTTCAGAACCGCGCGGGCCAGATCGACGGCCAGATCGAGAACCTGGCCGGAAATGATCTCGTCCGCCCGGCGGGTCTCGCCGGAAAAACCGTCGGCCAGCGCGGCCAGGCGGGCGATTTCCGCTTCGGCCCGGGTGCGGCCTTCGGCCAGTCCGGCCGCGTACCCTTCGGCATGGCCGGCGGTGTAGCCTTCCTGCTGCGCCTGCTCCTGCATCGCGGTGATCTGTTCGATCGTCGGCAGGTTGATGTCGGCGCGGCGCATTTTGACGTCGCGCGGCGTGCCGTCGAAGCTGGCCGGTTCCCAGGGCCGGCAGTCGGCCTGTTCTTCCTTGGGGATGACCGAAGCGGCACTGTTAGACATAGGCTTCCTCGCCCTTCGCGCCGAGCGTCAGCTGGCCTTCGTCGGCCAGCCGGCGGATGACGGTGAGGATCTCGCGCTGCTGCGCCTCGACTTCGGATAGCCGCACCGGGCCCTTGGAATCGAGGTCTTCGCGCATCATTTCGGCGGCGCGCTGCGACATGTTCTTGAAGATCTTCTCGCGCAGCTCCTCGTTCGCGCCCTTGAGCGCGATGATGAGCGAATCGGACTGGACTTCGCGCAGGATGAGCTGGATGCCGCGATCCTCGATCTCGAGGATGTTCTCGAACACGAACATCTCGTCCATGATCTTCTGCGCCATGTCGGGATCGTAGTTTTTCAGGTATTCCATTGCGGACGATTCGTTATCGCCGCTCATGTAGTTGAGGATGTCGGCCGCGACGCGGGTGCCGCCCATGGTCTGCTTCTTCATCGCGCCGCTGCCCGACAGCAGCTTGGCGAGCACGTCGTTCAGCTCGCGCAGCGCGGCCGGCTGTACGCCCGACAGGGTGGCGATGCGCAGCAGCACGTCGTTGCGCAGGCGTTCGGTGAACTGGCCGAGGATTTCGCAGGCGTGGTCGCTTTCCAGATGGACCAGGATGGTGGCGATGGTCTGCGGGTGCTCGTTGTGGATCAGGTCGGCCACCGATTCGGCATCCATCCATTTCAGGCTTTCGATGCCGCTGGCATCGCCGCTGCCGCCCAGAATGCGGTTGAGCAGGGAGGATGCCTTGTCGTCCCCCAGCGCCTTGGTGAGCACGGAACGGATGTAGTCGTCGGAATCCAGCCCCAGGCTCGAATTCTGGTCGGCCGCGCTGCTGAAATTGTCCAGCACATGCTCGACCTGGTCCTGCGGAATGGTCTTCATGCTGGTCATGGCTTCGCCCAGCTTCTGCACTTCGCGTGGGCCAAGGAATTTCATGACCTCGGCGGCGCCTTCTTCGCCGAGGGCGAGCATCAGGATTGCCGCATTTTGAATACCGTTGTCACTCATTGCCGCCTACCCAGGTTTTCACGATGTTGGCGACCACGCGGGGGTCGTCCTTGGCGAGCTGCTGCGCGCGGGTCAGGTTGTCCTGATAGTTGCGCTGCCCCGCCGACAGCGCCATCGCGCCGTCGTGGCCCAGCTGCATGGCGCCCTCGCCGCCCTGTGCCGCAGCCGGAGGCAGTGCCAGCGGCTCGGACAGTTTCTTCAATAACGGCTTCAGCACGCGCAAATACAGCAGCAGCAGCGCGATGCCCATGAGAATGTATTTTCCGGTGGTCTTGGCCATTTCGATCGTGGCAGGCTGCTTCCAGAGCGGCGTCTCGGGAATCGGCTCGATCTTCGGCGAGGCGAAGGGGCTGTTGACGATGTTGAGCGTGTCGCCGCGCTGCTGGTTGTAACCCATCGCTTCCTTGACCAGATTGGTGATCTGGTCCATTTCGGCCGCGCTGAGCGGCGTTTGGGCGGGCTTGCCGTCCTTGCCGGCGGCGTTGCGGTAGTTGACGACGACGGCGACCGACAGCCGCTTGAGGCCGCCGCTGCCCTGCTGGACGTACTGGATGGTCTTGTCCAGCTCGTAATTGACCGTGGAATCCTTGCGCGTGTTGCTCGGCGTGGCGGACGCGGCGGCCGGCGCAGCGGTCTTGCCCGGGGCGGGCGAGGTGATCGGAGCGGTGGCGGGCGCGGGCGGCTGGTTGCTGAGCGCGCCCGGCACACCGGCGGCCCCGCCGTTGCCGTTCTGCGATTCGCTGGATTGCTGGCTGCGGATCGCCATGGCGTCCGGCGTCTGGTTCGGCTTGTAGGATTCGGTCGCCTGCTCGCTGCGCGAGAAATCGACGTCGGCGGTGGCCTCGGCCCGCACGTTTCCGGCACCGACGATGGGACTGATGATGGATTCGATGCGGCGCGCTACATTCTGCTGCAGCTCCTGCACGTATTTCATCTGTGTGGGATCGAGGCCGGTGGCGGGCGGCTTGCCGCTGTCGGAGAGCAGATTGCCGTTCTGGTCGACCAGGGTCACGCTCTTGGGCGACAGTTCGGGCACGCTGCTGGCGACCAGGTGGACGATGGCGCTGACCTGCTGCGCGTCGAGCGTGCGTCCGGGGTAGAGGTTGAGCAGGACCGAGGCCGTGGGTGTTTTCTGTTCGGTGACGAAAACCGAATCCTTGGGCATGGCGAGATGCACCCGCGCGGCCTGCACCGACGAGACCGATTCGATGGAACGGGCCAGCTCGCCTTCCATGGCGCGCTGGAAATTGATCTGTTCGACGAACTGCGAGGAACCGAGCTTCTGGTTTTCCATCAGTTCGAAGCCCACGTTGCCGCCTTTGGGCAGGCCCTGCGAGGCAAGCTTGAGGCGCGCGTCGTACACGCGGTCGGACGGCACCATGATGGTGCCGCCGTCACTGTATTTGTACGGGATGTTCATCTTTTCCAGCTCGGCGACGATGGCGCCGCCGTCGCGGTCGTTGTAGGTGGCGAACAGCACCCTGTAGTCGGGTTGCTGGCCCCACATCCAGACGCCTGCCATCACCGCGACCACGGCCGCCACGCTGAGCATGGTCGCGATCTTGCGTCCGCCGGGGGTGCGGGTGAAGTCCATGATGCCGCCCGGTACCACGATTTCGCCTGCTGCTGCCATCTGTCTGTCCTTGTTGCTGGTCATGCCGTGCGTCGGATGCACGGACTCGTGATGGGATTATCGGCAGCGGCCGGTTTTTCAATCGCGGGAATAGAAGCCGGTTTTCCGGCTTTATCGGGCTTATGGGCTGGCGGCCGGCGGGCTAAGGTGCGAACGTGGAAAACCGCTCGGGAGAAACCGAATGAGCATAGGCGCAATCGACACCAGCCGCATCGAGGCCATGGTCGCCCAGCTGCGCGCTGCGGCCGCCCAGGCGAAACCGGCCGGAAACGCGGTTCCGGACGCGGGCGCGCCCAAGGCCGCCGGCACGGTGGATTTCTCGTCCGCGCTCAAGTCTTCGCTCGAACAGGTGAACAGGATGCAGGCCGATGCGCAGCAGCAGGCCCAGCGTTTCGCCATGGGGGACAGCTCGGTGAGCCTGTCCGACGCCATGATCTCGCTGCAGAAATCCGGCATCGCCCTCCAGCAGACCATCCAGGTCCGCAACAAGCTGGTCCAGTCGTACCAGGAAATCATGAATATGGGCATCTGACGGCCGCGCCGGGCGTTCGCGCCCGCAGGCGGCATGCGCCCTGCCGTTTCGACGGCGCCGGCAGGGTGGAGCCCGATCAGTGCACCGTCTTGTGCAGCGCCTCGCGCAGCGCGTGTGCCAGATCTTCCGCCACGAATTTCGCGACGTAGGCGTCGGCGCCGACCTTGCGGACGTGCGCTTCGTTGGCCGAACCGGTCAGCGAGGAGTGGATGACCACGGGGATGCCGGCAAAACGCGGGTCCTGCTTGATGTTGCGCGTCAGCGTGAAACCGTCCATCTCGGGCATTTCCAGATCGGTGAGTACCAGCGCGACCTTGTCGGAAATGTCCTTGCCCTCGGCCTGGGCCTTGACCGCGAGGGCCTGCAACTGGTCCCAGGCCTCCTGGCCGGTCTTGGTCATCAGATAGGGCAGGCCCATCGCCGACAGGCCTTCCTCGATCATGGTGCGGGCGACCAGAGAATCGTCCGCGGCGAGAATCATGCTGCCGGGCTTGAGGTCGACCTTCGGACCGATGCGCTCGGGATCGATTTCCAGGCTGCTGGACGGCATCACCTGCCGCAGGATGGTCTCGACGTCGAGTACCTGCGCCAGGCGTTCGCTGTTTTCGCCGTCCAGGCGGGCGATGCTGGTCACCATGCCGCTGGCGGCGTTGCCTTCGGCGGACAGGACCTGACGCCATTCGAGCCGGACGATGTCCTCGACCGATTCGACGGCGAAGGCCTGGGTGCTGCGGGCGTATTCGGTGATGAGCAGGATCTGGTGGCCGTTGGCGGGGGTGCAGCCGCACACGGCAGAGAGATCGATCACCGGCAGAATCTGGCCGCGCAGGTCGACCACGCCCATCATGTGCTGGGGCGAGCCGGCAACGGCGGTGACCGTCGGCATGGGAATGATCTCGCGCACCTTGAATACGTTGATGCCGAACAGTTCCGTACGATTGAGCAAGGGGTCGTTGCCGAGACGGAACAGCAGCAGTTCCAGCTTGTTCGAGCTGGTGAGGTTGGTCCGTTCGTCGATTTCCTGCTGGATGCTTTGCATCATTTTGGATTCTCCAGGTTCTTACAGGCTGTTGCGGCGCGCGCGTTCGATATTCGTGACGAAACGCTGAAGTTTGGCGTCCCCGTCCTTGGGCAGATCGACGAAACGGCATCCCAGGCGCGTCTGAAAGGCCCCGTTCGCCAGCCGGATCTGCGCTGAATTGCGGATTTCCAGCGTGACCTCGACGGGGTCGAGATCGGGTAGCAGCAATCGGCAGTGCGTCAGCACCCGCCCGGCCTGGGTGCCGAGCCGGCCGCTGATGTCGGCCAGGGCGACGCCACCGCAGCCGATGTCGATGACATGGGTGGTGATCGGTTCCGCATCGTCCGCGCTTTGCGCGGGCACGATGCAGCGAACCGGCCGCGCGATCGGCAGCGCGACGCGGAAATGCTCGCGGCGCTGCAGCCGGATCAGCGTTTTCGGTATGGTGATGCAGAGCGCCGGCAGGTTGTCGTGGGTGCACAGCGCCACCGGGCCGGTCTGAAAGGAAATCGCCACGCCATCGAGCTGGGAGATGAATTCGGCCCCCTTGCCGGACAGCAGTTCGCGGTTGAGCGCATCGCCCCGCGCGACGTCCAGGATGAGCATGTTCTTCGCCACGTTCATGTCGATGATCGAGGTCACCACGATCTGCCGACTGGCGGGCAGGTCGAGGTTGACCAGCACCTTGCGCTGCTGGATCGTGCGCAGCAGGAAAAGAATTTCGGAACGCGCGTGCAGGGCATAGCGCGCCATCGGGCTCTCGCGGTCGACAGATTCTGGCAGGTCTTCTTTTGGCATGGCGGACAGCATGTTCAGGCGCTCGGTTTCTTCTGGTTCTCTAACGGCAGTTGTCCGGAATTCTCAAGTCGGTACAGCCAGGCCAGCAGTTCGGCCACGGCCACGTAGAGCTGGGGCGGAATATGGCTGTCGAGATCGATCTGCATCAGGAGAGCGAGCAGTTCGCGCGACTCGTGCACGTGGACGCCGTTGGCGCGCGCCTTTTCGATGATCGCGTCGGCGATGAGGCCGCGGCCCTTGGCGACCACGCGCGGGGCCGTGTCGCCTTCGCGGTAGGCCAGGGCGGCCGCGGCGCGCTGTGCGTCAGGCATCGGCATCGCGGGCCACCTCGAACGCCTGGATCGTGCAGCCGGCTGCGGCGAGCCGTTCCACCAGCCCGGACTGGCCGCCCTGCAGCACCGGTACGGTTGCGGCCGCCGCCGGGGCGAGCCGGATGGAAAAACGCTGCTGCGCGTCGAGGCGGATATGCACGTCGAGCGCGCCCAGGGCCGGCAGGTCGAGTTTCAGATGCGATTCCCAGGCCGAAGCGGCGGATGCGCCGGTACGCGTCGGGTCGTTGCGCGACGCGTCTTCGTCGTCGCGCTGGACCTGCCATTCCAGCGGGCGGCCCGGCCACAGTTCGCCGCGCCAGATGAACTGGGGCGATTCCAGCACCTGGAGCTGCTGGGTGAGGAGGCCGTGCAGGGGGTTGGCCTGCTTTGGAGCCGCATCGCCGTCTGCGGCGACACGGGCGGCGATTTCGGCGGGCAGACGGTTCTGCGGCTCGCGCATCAGGCCGTCCAGGCTGTCCCGGCCGTCGACCCAGTTGGCGAGATGGGATTCGTAGAAGAGGCCGCTGCGCACCAGGGCATTGCGCAGGGCGAAAGCCAGTTCGGCGGTGTCGGCGGGCGGTTGCGGGAGCAGGGGAGCGGGCGGTGTCAGGGTGGGCGGCGTGCGTTCGGGCACGCGTTGCATGATCTCGGACAGCATGCGCGCGGTCTGGCTGAGCTGGGGTGCATCGGCCGCTTCGGTTTCCGGGGGTTCGAGCATGAAAACCGGCTGCGGCATGTGGCCGGCAAAGCGCAGGCGAAGGGTTTCGCCGCTTTCCACGCTGCGCGGCAGGCGCATCGACACCACCTGGCCTTCGATGCTGACCAGTGCCAGGTCCTTGGTCTGGCCCCTGATCACTGCGCTGACGGTCTGGCCGACGCGCAGGTTTTCGAACGCTTGCCGCGAGGCGCCACCCTGATCGCGTTCCGTCGCGTCCAGCAGCGGCTGGACGGCGACGACGCGGGACAGCGCCTGGGGATACATGCGGAATCAGAGCCGCTGGGTATAGGCGTGAACGCCCTGGCGACCGGTACGCGCCATGCTCAGGCGCTCCTGCAGTTCGTGCAGGCGCGGCTCGGCCAGTGCGCGAATTTTTGCGTCGTTCTGCAGGATGGCGCGGATGATCGCGACCTTGGCGCGCTGTTCGTTTTCGTTGAGCGGGGTCTGTGCGGCCTGCATCAGCGTGCCGACGTGGGCGCGGCAGCGTTCCTCGAGCGAAGCCAGGGTGTCCCATTCGCCCTGGCGGGCGGCGGCGAGCATGGTGCCGGTCAGTTCGGAGAGAGTCTCGTAGGTATCGAGCATTTCAGCGCTGGTCATGGATGGTCTCCGGGTCAGGCGGCAATGGAATGGGAAGCGGGGCGGGCGGCGCGCACGGCCGTGCCGATCTGCAGCCAGGCCTGGTGCAGTTCGCGCAACAGGCCGAGAACCTCTTCGAGCGGTGCGGTCTGATTGCTGACGTGTGCGAGCATGAGGCGCTTGCCCATGTAGTCGTAGAGTGCGTCGAGCTGTAGGGCGAGGTCGCCGCCCTGCTGTTTGTCGAGCGCGACGCGCAGGCCTTCGTGGATGATGCTGCCGGCCTTGCTGATGGCCACGGCCTTCTGTTTCAGGTCGCCATCCTGGATATGGCGGATCGCCATGCGCACGGCGAGTTCGGCACCCTCGTAGAGGAGGACGATGAGCTGGTGCGGGCTGGCGGCGACGATGCCGCTTTCCAGTCCGACCTGGGCATAGGCGCTGGCGGCGCGATTGGGTGTGTACACGTCTCGACCTCTTTATTGTTTCAGGGGGTTACTTGTCGCTCGACTGCTGCGTGAGCAACTGCTGGGTCAGGAATGTGCTGGTGGTGTTCATCCGGCTGAGGAGCAGGTTCAGATTGGTGTATTCGGTCGTGTATTTCTTCTCCAGGGCCGTCATCTGTTTTTCCAGACGGTCGATCTGGTCGTTGTATTGCTGGATATAGCGGTTCAGGCTCTGCGTGCGCGTTTCGATCATGCCGCCCGGCTGAAGGGTGGTCTGCGCCCAGCTCGCGATACGCGTGGCGAAGCCGCCAGGCGAGGCGAACAGGTTCTTCACGTCGGCAAAATTGCTTGCCAGGGCCGTGTCGAACTTGGCGTCGTCGAGCTTCAGCGTGCCGTCCTTCTGGAACGCGATGCCGACTTCGGCCAGCGAGCTCATGATGCCGCCGGTCGCCGGCGTGTTGAAGATGCCGCGCAACTGATCCTGCATGAGGCGCAGCGTCCCGTCGCCGGCCAGCGTGCCCGAGTTCGCGCCGTCCAGGCCGTAGGCCGAGCGCGATTTCATCTGGGTGGCGAGCGCGTTGTAGGCGTCGACGAATGCGGAGGCCGCGGTCTTCATTGCCGTGGCGTCGCGCGCCACGGTCAGCGCGGCGGGCGATGCGGTGATGCCCTGCAGCGACAGCGTGACACCCTGGATGGCGCCGCTGACAGTGTTGGAGGCGCTGGTGATTGCAATGCCGTTGACGGTCAGGCTGGCATTTTGCGCGGCCTGCGTCTGGGTCATGTTCTGCGTGCCGGCTGGATCGTAGGCCAGCAGGCTGTCGAGGGTGCCGTCACCGCCGCTGGTGGTGATTTTGAGGCTATTGGTGGCACCGGATTCGGTCGAGGTCAGCGCGAGACGCCAGGGGGTGCCGCTGCCGTCGTTGACGAGCGTGGCGGTCACGCCCATGCCGGCGCTGTTGATCGCATCCCGGATGCCTTCGAGCGTGTTGTTCGTGCTGTCGATGACGACGCTGGCCGTGCCGTTGCCGTTCGATGTGAAGCTGGCGCCGCTGTAAATGCCGTTGGTCAGCGTGCCGCCGCTGATGGTGCCGAAATCGAAGGTCAGTGTAGTCGGTGTGCCGTTGCCGATGGCCGTGTTGCTGCTGGTCTGGCCGGCGGCGACGAGATTCTGCGCCTGGGCGAGCTGGCTGACGTTGACGCTGTAGGTGCCGGGCACGGCAGTGCTGTCCGAGGTCGAGGCCAGGGCCGCGGCGTTGGACGGCGTTGCGGTGGTCTTGCTCAGGCTGCTGCTCAGGGCGCTGGCCGAACTCTGCAATGTCGAGATCAGGCTGCTGAGCGTGCCGAACGAGGAAATCTTGGTTTGATAGCTGGATATCTTGGTGTTCAGATCGTCGATCGGCTTGCGCTCGACCGCCATCAACTGCGACACCAGGGTCGGCACGTCGAATGCGGTGTTGGTAGAGGATGAGATGCTCGCCATGATCGATTCTCCTTAGCGAATCAGGCCTTTTGCTCGATCAGCAGGCCTTGCTGAAATTCGGCGATGTTGCGCGAGATTGCGAGTGTCGCTTCGGACGGGTACTGACGGATCAGTTCGCCGGTGTTGGTGTCGACCATTCTGACGACGGTGCGCTGGCTGTCGTTGTCGACACTGAATTCCAGCGCCTGGCCGGATTGTTGCATCGCCTGGTTGAGCGCGGCCACGGCTGCGTGGACTTCGGCCGTGCTTGCGGGCGCCTGCGGACCGGGCTGGGGGGCTTCGGCCCGCGAAACCGCCGTGCCGTGCGCGCGCATATCAGGCTGCATCGCCTGAATGGGAGGGAGATTGGACGTCTGGATGATCATGGCGATCGCCTCCATGCCAAAACCCCGGCCGGGGCATCCGGTCGGGGTACTTGCAGATGATTAGCTGCGCGAGGCATTACCGCAACAGCGTCAGCACGGTGTTGGGGTTCTGGTTGGCTTGCGCCAGAACCGCCGTGCCGGCTTGCTGAAGGATGTTGTTGCGGGCCTGCGCGGCCGTTTCGGCTGCGTAGTCGGTATCCATCACGCGGCTGAAGGAAGCCGAGTAGTTCACCACGGCGGTCTGCAGGGAGGCCACGGCGGAGGACAGTGCGCTGATGGTCGCGCCCTGGTCGGCACGGGCGCCCACGATCGCGGTGATCTCGGTGTCGAAGGCGGCCAGGTTCGAGAACGCGGTGGCCGCGGTGAAGGTCGAGCCGTAGCCGCCGGCGGTGCCGCCGGATTCGTCGACGGTGACCGCGCTGTTGGCGGTGACCAGACCGTCGAGACGGGCGTTTTCAGCCAGCAGCGCCACGGATTCGTCGTTCGTCACGGCGCCGGTCTGGATGTAGATCTCGCGCAGACGCTGGGTGTTTTCCTGGATCTGGGCCAGGTAGCCGTCGTTGATCTGGGCCGACGAAATACCGTCGTTGGCCTTGCGGATGTTCTGGTTGGCGCCACGGATCTTCGAGTCGAAGCCGGCGGCAATGCCGAGGCCGGTGGCGTCGTCGGCGGCGCTGTTGATGCGCAGACCGGACGACAGGCGCTGCTGGGCGGTCTGCAGGCCGATGGCCGATTTGTTCAGGGCGGCGCCGGCGAAGAGAGCGGCGACGTTGGTGTTGATAACTTGTGCCATGGTGTTTCTCCTAGTGTGTGGGGTCGATTTCCGGCTCTGGTGCCGTCAACGTGGGTCTTGCCGCTGGGGCTGTGAGAACCGCCGTTGTGTGAGGAATCGTCGGGGGTCGGAGAAAGTTAAGGGCGTTTTGAAAAATTCTGCATGGGCCTAGCCGGGAGGGGTTTCGGACGGGGCTCTCGCCAGGAATACGCGGTTCTTGCCGGCACGCTTGGCTTCGTACATGGCTGCGTCGGCGCGCGCGATCAATGTCTCCTGCGCCTCGCCCGGCATATGTTCGGCCACGCCGGCGCTGAACGTGATCAGAACGTGTTCGTTCTTGTCGAGGAAGTAGCGCTTGGTCAGGCGGCGCTGCAGGCGGGTGATGATGCGGATGGCTTCCTTGTGGCCGGTGTTCGGCAGCAGGATGAGGAATTCCTCGCCGCCCAGCCGGGCGACATGATCGGTGATGCGCAGTTCGTCCTTGGCCACCTGGACCAGGTGGACGAGTGCGTCGTCGCCGACCTGATGGCCGCGTTCGTCGTTCAGCTTCTTGAAATTGTCGACATCCAGCACGGCGATGCTGAACGCGCTCTTGAAACGTTCGGCACGTGCGGCCTCGCGCGTGAATTCGTCGTCCAGGCCACGCCGGTTCAGGCTGTGCGTCAGGGGATCCTCGCGTACCAGCGCGCTCATCTGGGCGATCTGGTTTTCCAGCTGGCGGATACGGTTTTCGGCTTCCAGCGCGGCATCGCGCTCGGCCACCAGCTCGTCGCGCACCGCATGCGTGCCGGACTGCGCGGCGCGGGTTTCCTCCAGCAGGCTTTCCAGAATCTTCTGCAGTTCGAGCACGTCCTCGGTCTGGCTGATGCGTTCGACGTGGGTGACGAGTTTTTCCTGGTATTCGTCGGAGACGGCGACGATGTCGCCCATGCGGTTGACGAAGGCGGTCATGGTCGCCTTGAGCGTGGCGGTGGCCTCGCGCAGGCTGTGCTTGACCATGCTCTGCTTGTAGATGATGTCCTTCAGCCGGCGCTCGGCTTCCTGCAGCTCGCGGATCCGGATCGGACCGATGATCACGTCCTGCACCATGTCGAGCTGGCCACGCATCCAGGAATCGTCGTCGAGCAGTTCGCCGATGTTTTCCACCAGCAGCAGCAGAATGCGCCGGAGTGTCTCCTGCTGGTCCGTGCTGTGCGAAACGCCGAGATCGATGTCGATCCAGAGGCTTTTCAGTCCGCTGGCGGCTTCGCGCAGTGTATTGGCGCTGTTGGCTTCACGTACCTGCACGGCCAGTTTCTGCGCGCGCTCGGCCAGGGCCGGATTGTGGGCAAGCTGGATGGCCACGCCGAATTCCAGGGTTTTGGCCAGCAGTTCGCGCAGCAGGGCGAAATGATCGCTGCTACGCCCGGAGCCTCCGGTGTCCTGTTTGAGCTGGCGGGTGATCAGGCCGAGCTGCTTGCGGCACTGGGGCCAGTCGTTCCGCCGCACCGCCTGATCGAGTTCCGCGACGGGCGCGGCCAGCTCCGGGTGGTGCAGGTTGAGGTCCATGATCAGCCCGTTCAGCGCGCTGACGGCGGTGGCGCCGCCGCCCGCCTGCCCGGCCGGTGCGCCGCCCGTGATTTCCTCATACAGCGCCTGGTAGTTGTCCGGAGTCGGGGCGATCCGGCGCAAGGCCAGCCGGCGCAGGGTTTCCCGGGCAACTTCGGACGGGTTGGCAAGATTGATGCTGGTCGGCGGTTCAGCCATGGTTCATGTCCTGGCCCGGATCGGGGCCGTATTCGATGCTCCGCATGGTAGGGCGAAGCGGGATGCGGGTAAGGCCGGATTAAGGCGGGAAAATCCCGGCATTTCGGGCATTAGGGGCCGGGAATGAGGCCTGGCGGCTTCTCTGCGGCCGTGCCGCGGCGGTGTCCGGCCTTCGGTTCCTGGTGCCCGATGCCCGTTCTCTTTCACTCGACCAGCTTGTGCCTGATCGCGTAATGCGTCAATTCCGCGTTGTTCTTCAGCTGCATCTTCTGAAGCAGGCGCGACCGGTACATGCTGATGGTCTTGACCGACAGCTTGAGCTGCTCGGCAATGGCCGAGACCGGCAGGCCGGAAGCGATCAGGCACAGGGTCTGGTATTCGCGGTTGGACAGGGTTTCGTGCGGCAGCGCCTCGCGCTCGCCGCTCACCGTGCTGGCCAGCTCCTGCGCGACTTCGGGGCTGATGTATTTCTTGCCGGAGGCGACCAGGCGGATGGCGTCGACCAGCTGGTCCGGCGCGCTCTGCTTGTTGAGATAGCCGGCCGCACCGGATTTCAGCGCGCGGACGGCATAGAGCGTCTCGCGGTGCATGGAGAGCATGAGCACCTTGATGCCCGGATGCTCCTTTTTTAGCAACTCCAGGGTTTCCAGGCCGTTCCGGTCGGGCATGGAAATATCCATCAGCACCATGTCCCAAGGGCTCTTGCGGGCCATCTGCAGAGCCTTGCTCGAATTTTCGGCTTCGCCACCGACCACGATGTCGTCCGTATCGGCGAGGATCTGCTTCAAACCCTCGCGAACGATGGCGTGATCATCGACGATGAGGATGCGATAGGGTTTTGCGGCGGCCATTGCGTCGGATCAGGCGGACGATGACGGCATTATGCCGTTATTTCCCGGGTGCGAGCGGCACCTGCAGGCGGACCTGCGTGCCGCGCCGCGGTGCCGCTTCGACGATGAGCTCGCCGCCCAGCGCCGCGGCCCGCTCGGTCATGCCCAGCACGCCGAAGCCGCTGCCGTTGCGCGGCGGCTTCGCCGCGATGCCCTGGCCGTTGTCGGTCACGCGGACGACGAGCGTATCGCCGTCCAGGGCCAGGCCGACTTTCACCCGGCTGGCCCGCGCATGCTTGGCGACGTTGGTCAGCGCCTCCTGAACGATGCGAAAGACCGCGATGGCCGCGTCGGTGCCGAGCGGGATCGGCGTGGCTGGCGCGTCGAGCGTGCAGGCCATGCCTGTGGTGTGTCCGAACCGCTCGATCTGCCATTCGAGGGCGGACACGATGCCGAAGTCCAGCACCGGCGGCCGCAGGCTGGCGGCGATGCGATGGGTGGCCTCGATGGTCTGGTCGACCACGTTGTCGAGGTAGGCGGTGCGTTCGATCAGCGCGGTCTGATCCCCGGGCAACCGTCGCAGCAGCCCGGACAGGCCGATCTTGATCGCGGCCAGATTGCCGCCCAGATCGTCGTGCACCTCGCGGGCGAGGTTGAGGCGTTCCTGTTCCTTTGCGGTTTCGACGTGGGCTGCCAATGCGGCGAGCTGGGCACGCGAACGGCGGATTTCGGCGTCCGCCTCGCGGCTGTGGGTGACGTTCAGCATGATGCCGTCCCAGATCGTGCCTTCGGGGGTTTCGCGCCGGCTGACCCGCAGGTTGACCCATTTCACGTCGTGCCAGGCCTTGAGCCAGATCCGGCCTTCCCAGTTGAAGCTCATCGGTACGCCACCGGCGGCAGCCAGCCGGGTCAGGTAGTCGGGCTTGTCCTCGTCGAGAATCAGGTCGAAGAAGCGTTCCGGCCGGGCGCGCAGGCTGGCCGCCTTGATGCCCAGCAGGCGGGCCGACTGCGCGCTCACGTAGCGCAGCGTGGTGCTGCCGTCGGGCTTGCGCAGCACCTGGTAGGCCATGCCGGGAATGTGCGCCACCACCGCGCGCAGATCGGGCGGCGATTGCGTCATCGCCAGCCGGGCGGCTTCGCGTCCGGAAAGATCGCGGGCGATCCACAGACGCTGCCCGTCGTCGCCGGTCGGTACGATTCGCACCGCCACCGGGTAGAGGCTGCCGTCGCGGCGCCGGCAATGCGCGCGCAATGCGATGCGGCGGGCGGGTCCGGCCATATCCCGGGCCAGACGGGAAGCGAGCATGGCGGCCTCGTTCGCAGCCAGGCAGTCGTCGAGCCGCATGTCGCGCAGGTGTGTCTGGGGATGGCCCAGATTGCGCGCTGCGGCGGCGTTGACGGCCAGGATGCGCAGTGTGGCCGTGTCGAACGCCAGCACCTCGGATTCGGTTTCGCGCAGAACGGTCCGCAGCAGGGCGTTCGGATCGGCGGGTTTGAACGCGCTCATGGATCTCCCTTATATCTCGTGCGCGGACATTATGGCGGGTTGCGGGACCAAACGCAGCGCAGGGCGATGCCGTCGCTGCCCGAGCCTGCGACGGCTGCGGGGCCGTCTTTTCGCCGGCGGGCAGGCCGGGTTGGGCAGAATGCGCCACCCCGCTGCACGGCATGCCACATGCCGGCAGGTAGTGAAAAAATCACAATATTCAATATAATGTGCAAAATACACTTTAACTGGGGATGCGCATGAATCTGGCCGTCGCACACGATACCGATCCCGCAGCCGTCCTGGGCGAAGCCCTCGTCGGTGCAGGCAAGTGGCTGGGGCTCAACCAGGCTGCGCTGGGCGACATCGTCGGCAAGGATCGCACGGCCATCAGCCGTGGGCGGATCGACCCGGCGAGCAAGGCAGGCGAACTCGCGCTGCTGGTGGTGCGCTGCTACCGTGCGCTCTATGTGCTGGTGGGCGGCGATGCGCAGGCGATGCGGCACTGGATGCACACCGAAAACCTGCACACCGGCGGCGTGCCGGCCGAGCAGATGAAATCCGTGGCCGGTCTCGTAAGCGTGCTCGAATATCTGGACGCGATGCGGGGCAAGCTTTGACGGATTGGGCCGCGCGGGTGGCGCAGGCCGGCCCGGCGCCGCTCGCGGGCGAGCTGCGGCGCCTGGTCGAAAGCCAGGAGGAAGTCGCAACCAGCCGCCTCGTTTCCAGCCTCGCCCGCCAGGCCGTGCTCGAAGATCTGCTCGAAACCACCAAGCCGCCCCGGCGCGACAGCGGCCTGCATTACCTGCTGGCCACGCCTTTCCGCTATCCGCCGCTGAAGCACGGCTCGCGTTTCGGCACCCGCCACGAACCCAGCCTGTTTTACGGCTCGCAGGCAACCCGCACCGTGCTGGCCGAGGCGGCCTACTACCGCTTCGTGTTCTGGTACGGCATGGCTGCGCCGCCGCCGGGCAAGCTCGATACCCAGCACACCCTGTTCGGTGCGGCCTGGCGCACCGCGCACGGCCTGCGCCTGCAGGCGTCGCCTTTCGATGCGCATCGCGCGCAGCTCACCGATCCCGCCGACTATGCCGCCACGCAGGCGCTGGGCGCGGCCATGCGCGCGGCCGGCGTCGAGGTCTTCGAATTCGTTTCCGCGCGCGATACCGGCGGCGGTCTCAACGTCGCGCTCTTCACGCCCGGGGCTTTGTCGAAGAAGCAGCCGGCCTGGCAGGAAGCCTGGCTGTGCGAACTCGCCGGTGCGCACGTGCGCTTCCGCGCCGCGCGCGGGCGCGAGATGCACGACTTTCCCGTCGCCGATTTCTTGGTGAACGGTGCGCTGCCCTGGCCGGCGTGAAGCCTGCGGTACACTCGGGCGGTTTTCCGTACCGCGTCGACCATGAATCCGCCCGAAACCAAACCCTGTCCGTTCTGCACCCTGCAGCCCCATCGCATCCTCGCCGAAGACGAACTCACCGTGGCCTACGCCGACGGCTTCCCCTTATCGCCCGGCCATACCGTCGTGATTCCGCGCCGCCATTTTCCCACCCTGTTCGAGGCCACGCCCGAAGAACAGGTGGCATTGCTGAACATGCTCGCGCGCGCGAAGGCGGTCGTCGAAAAGCATCACCAGCCCGACGGCTACAACATCGGCATCAACCACGGTCCGGCCGGCGGCCAGACCGTGCCGCATCTGCATATCCACCTCATCCCGCGCTACCGCGGCGACAAGGAAGACCCGCGCGGCGGCGTGCGCTGGGTGCTGCCGGACAAGGCGAAATACTGGGCGTGAAGGGACGGGGACAGCCGCGACCCGGGTTTGTCGCCCACCGCATTTCATGAAGCAATGCGATGACCGATCAGGGGATGTGCGGGACGGTTTCGCTCTTCCTGTCGTCCGGGGCCTGTCGGCAATTTCCAATCCGGAATTGAAATGGCCATCCCCCAAGGAGATGGCCATTCGTGATGGGCCTGTAGCTGAAAAACCTGGGGAAGCGGTTTTCCGTTACGGCTTGGGCATGGTCAATTCGCCGCGGGCCTGCGGCGGAATGCGGCCAGCCCCAGCATTCCCAGGCCGAACAGCGCGATCGAGGCAGGCTCCGGCACGCCGTGTGAGTCGGGGACGGGATTGTCCGGTGTGGCCGCCGCCGCGATCCGGAAGACGAGCCACTCGCCCGCGTCGCATCCCCCGATGGTCGGATTGGCCGTGTTGCAGTTGCCGCCGGCATACCAGACCCAGCTCGCATCCGGGTCGATACCTCCTATCGCGCCCCAGGGCGATGCGCCATTGCTGTTTCCGGTCGTGAAGTTCGTCCAGCCGCCAGACGCATTGTTGCCCGCATTTGCATTCAGGATTTCCTGGGTAAGCAGGCCGATGTCCGATACCGATCCGCTGTAGGGCGCCGCACCGCCCAGACCTGTTGCGGTCACCTGCCATTGCGGGTCCTGGCTGTAGAACGTGTAACCGTCGGTCAGGTTATTGAACTGGGCCAGGAAGCCTTGCGCTGTGCTTTTGTCGGAATCGGTCACCACATAAATGTAATCGCCAGGCGAGAGCGTGAAGTGGTAGGTCTCCACGGTGGGCCAGTTCCCGTCGCTGCCAATGAACGTCGTCGCGCCGTCCAGGGTCCCGGTATAAAGCGCGTAGGAATTGTCGACGGTCATGCTGACCGTGATCATGCTGGCGTTGGCAGCGCCTGCCCACAGGGCCGCGACAGCGCAGCCAGTCAGAGTTTTACCCAGCAGGTTCATTTCTTGTGATTCCCTTGAGGATTGAAGTCGACGTTGTCCAGCAAAAAAGATACCAATGCAGGCCTAGAGAGGCAGTGCCGGATCATCGGTGGAATGGCCTGTTGCGCAACGGTCGTCCGACTGGCGGGTTCCCGCATGGCGCGTCACGCAGAGTCGGCAATGCAAACCGGTGCCGGATTGTTCAGAAAGGGCATGGCCCGGATGAGAGCTGTCGAGTAGTCGACTACTGCGTCGACAATGCGTGGCACTGGGAAACGGGGATCTCACCCCTCGGCATCGATACTTAATGGCGTACCGGCCTCGAATAACACGACGCGCACGGCATGTGGACGTAGAAAAGCCCCGCATCGCTGCGAGGCTCTTCGTATCTGGCTCCCCGACCTGGGCTCGAACCAGGGACCTGCGGATTAACAGGCCCGCTTGGGCCTCTGCTTGGCGCATTTATACACCTTTGGGCGCACACAGAAAAGGCGAAGAGATGCCAACCGTTGGCTATTGACGGTGCTCGAAAACGGGGGATAGGATGAATTGGCCTGAAGCGATTTCAGGTATGCGGGGCCATGGATGCAGACACATCCGCAGCCCCTGACCACAACGATCTGAGAAGGAGATCATCATGGCTGATGACAATCTTAACTTCACTGCTGTTCAGAATGACCTCTGTGTGGCGATGGACGATATTTTCGACGTCCGAGCTTCGATTGAGGGTGCACAGGCACTGAGCGAAAAAATTTCGGGGGCCGGAGAAGGCGTGCCCCGGATATTGGAGAGAGCCGCCGATGGTCTGGTTCGAATCGCGAATGCGCTCGATAGCATTTCGCTTGCTATCTCGGAGCTGAAGAAGGGAGGCGTCAATGTCTAACCAGACCATAGATATCAATGATCTGTCCCGACCCATAAACCGCGAAAACCTTCCGATCATTATGCGAACGATGCTTATCGGTATGGCTGCGTACGGTGAGCTTGAGCGTCTGAGGGATGCATACGGAACATTAAAAATGCTTGGGAAGGAAGTACCAGATACTTTAGAGCCCCTAGATGTAAGCGGTAACCCTGAGCAGATAAGTCTATTCGCTGAAGCACTCTTGTATCTGAACGTGGCTAAAGACCATTATCTGGAGAAGGATGGAGCTGCCGCAGGCTAAGGCGTCATCCCCGACAGAAAAAAAAAGCCCGGCATGTAGCCGGGCTTTTTGTTGGGTAGGGCCGCTTTCAAATCTAGCGTACTGCCCCCGGGTTCAACTGGATCACATTGAGTACCGCACGTTCGAAGCTTCGCGTCTGCCCGATCGCGCCAACCAGCTGGTCCGGATCGAGCAGGTTCACGTTCCGCAGGTGGACATTCGGGGCTGGCACATTGAACGACGGCAGCGTCACCGCCCCGCCATCCGCGTAGCTCATGCGCGGCATGCGCGGCGCGGCGCCCATGTGGGCAATGTTTCGCAGCATCCGGAAGAACCCGAGGCCGAAGAAATCGACCTCTTCCGAGGTGGATACCCACTCATTGCCGTGCACGATGCCCTTGGGCTGGTACTTGCCGCCGGGGCCGGTCCAGCCGCCCTCGGCGAAACCGAACAGCGAACCGATGGCCGAGAACAGACCGCCGCCCGAGCCGCCGCCGGAGAACAGCGACCCGATGCGCGACGCCAGCGACGACAGCCAGCTTCCGATGCTGGAGAAGAGCGAGCGGATCTGCGTCATGAAGTTGCCGAGCACGCTGCCTTCCGCCCCGGCCGCCGCCGGCAGCGCGGCGGCAACGTCCTGCACGTAGATGGCGTTGGCGGGGTTGGAGCCGTCGCGCTTGCCGCCCAGGCCCAGCGTGCCGGCGATGGAGAGCACGCCTTCCTTGCCGCCCAGCATGCCGAGGAACGATTCCGTCAGGCTGCCCGCGATGGCGTTGGACAGGGCATTGCGTATCGCATCCACCGCGTTCTGGAGCGCGCCGCGGATGCCGCCCTCGCCCGAGGCCACGGCGTTCAGCCCGTCGGCGAAGGCGCGCTGCACGCCTTCCTGCACGCTGTTGTAGAGCGCATCCTGCTGGCGGGCGACGTGTTCCGCCTGGCGCTTGGCGTTCTCCGCGCTGCGGATGTTGGCTTGTAGTTCGAGCAGCCGGTTCACGTCCTTGATGCCGAGTTTCTCGGCTTCGAGCAGCAGCAGGGCCTGTTCGCGCGCCTCGTTCGACAGGCCGGCGAGAAAGGCTTCCTGCTCCAGCCCTTCGATGAATTCGGTCTGCGCCGTCAGGCGCTGCGCTTCCAGCCCGGCCAGGTCGGCGGCGGCGGCGACGGTGAGATTGAGGATCTTGTCCTGAGCGGACCGGATGCGCGCTTCCACCGTGGCCAGCTCCGCCAGCGCGTTGGTGCGCTCGGAGCCCTTGGCGCGCGGATCGGTCGACGCGGCCCGCAGTGCGGCCTGCTGGCGCTGCAATGCATCCAGTTCGTTGCGCAGGCCTTCCTCGTCCAGCGCCGCCTTGGCGCGGATGAAAGTTTCCTCGTCGACGAGTTCCTGCTTGCGCGCCGCCTCCAGCGCCGCCCGGCGCGCCTCGATGCCGTCTGCCAGGCCCTGGGCCTCGGCGTCCTCGCGGGCCTTCCGCAGGGCTTCCTGGGCTTTTTTGAGGGCCTCGGATTCGCGGCGGGCGGCGGCGAGGGCGGATTTGTCGGGGGCGGTATTCGGGGTGGGGGGCGTATTCCTGGCCGGGTTGTCCCAGCCCTCGCTCTTTCTTTCCGGAGGGGCCTGCAGCGCCTTCACGCGATTCTGGATCAGCACCTCCAGCATGGCATTCAGGCTGCGCAGCCGTTCCTCAAGGAACTCGGAACTGCCTCCGACAAATTTCAGGCTGGCGATGGCCTTCTCGGTGCGCTGGACTTCTTCGCGAGTGCGCTTCAGGTAGTCATTGATGTCATCCGATCCTCCGGTGACCTGGATGGCATTGAACCACCCTCCCGACTGGATCAGGTCGCGGGCCAGTTGCAGGCGATCAGCAACCTCGATGAGTTTTCGGGCTATTTTGCTGGTGGCGCCCGTGGTCTGATCGATCAAGCCAATCGTGATCAGGATTTCGTTTCGCAGGACGACGAACGCGCCGGACAACGTTTCCGGGATCAGTTTCGCCTCGGCTTGCATCGCGGGTAATTCCTTCATCAGGGCCGCGATCACCACCTCACGGGTGAGCTTGCCTTCCTCGGCCATTTCGCGCAGAGCCCCCGTGGGCTTGCCAAGTGCGGCAGCCAACGCCTGCAGCAGGCGCGGGGCGGATTGACTGACAGCATTAAATTCCTGGCCGCGCAGCGCGCCGCCGGCAATGGCCTGCGAGAACTGCAGCATCGCGCTCTGCGCTTCCGCCATGCTGGCCCCGGAGATACGCAAAGCCAGGGCAACCGCTTCCGTGGTGGCGGTCATGGCCTCTTGATCGACACCAACGTCCTTCAAGCTGCTGGCGATGCGCGTGTAGAGCGTCGCGGTTTCCGCCAGCGGTGCCTGCGCCGCTGTGGCAATACGCCGGACGGCATCGTTGGCGGCCGCGAACTCTTCCGCGCTGCGGCTGGCAAGTTTCAGCCGGGCCTGCAGGCCGGCGTATTCGTCAGCATTACGACTAACCTCGCGCACGCTGAAGATGCCGGCCAGCGCGGCGGTGGCGCGCCGGGCTGTTTCCGCCATGCGGTTCATTCCATCCTGAGCGGACCGCATCGCCGGACCGGTGCGGTCTACGGCGGAGAGAACGGCTTTGATGTCGATGGCCATGCAAGACTCCTGAATTTCGGGTGGCGGCATCGCGCAGGCAGTTGCTTGCCGAACGCCTGGAGCCGCCTTCCGCCCGCATTGGCGGCCAGTGAAGGGCCATGCCCGATCCGACCCGCCGCTATGGCCCTTCCATACTCGCGGCGGGTTGATTCATCAGGCGCCGGGGTTCCTGTAGAGCCCGCGCCAATCCAGCGCTGCTACGCCGTAATCGAGGCGGCACTTGATGGAAAGGACATCACGGATGAATTCGGAATCCTCTTCGAGGTAAGGCCGTTCCTGACCTGCCAGGTAAACCCGCGCAATGCCGTCGACGCGGCGCGGATCGGCCCCGAGATACCAGGCCGTGATACTGATCTCATCCAGACGCGGATCCGCCACCACGGTCAGTGCACGCATCCAGCTCGTGCTGGCGTCGCTGGCGGTAGTCGGCGTTACCAGACTGGAAAGCAGTTGTTCCGCCTTGGTTTCCAGGCTGACCGGCACAATCAGGTAACGCGGCGCGGGGTCGATGTGTTGTTCCAGCCCGTCGGCATCGAGGCCTTTCTGCCGGCGCATGGCGGCGCGCGCGGCCGCTAGCGAATCCAGGCTCAACGCTGCGCCGCTGGCGGCCAGGTTTCCATGGTCGGCGTGGAACAGCGGCAGGCCGTCGTTCATGGTGGCCGCAGACTGCAGACGACCATAGACCAGGTCAGCCTCCAGGCGGCGGGCGGATCGAGCAAAGGCGGCGGGCTGCCCGACGAGCGCACCCAGATCGTCATTGATCAAGGCCTGCCGCGTGATGCCCATCGCCCGGCCGAAGGTCTTGATCGCATAGTTCTCGGCCGCTTCGGTGCGGTGGCCGCTGGTGTATTCGCCGGCCTCCGGCACTTCGTCCAGGGCAGGGGCTTCACCGATGGCGACGCGCGTCTGCTGCTTGAAATTCGCGACCTCGATTTCGCCGGTCCAGATCGCGTGTGTTCCGGCTTCCTCGGCGTAGGTCTGGCGCAGGGATTTCCCGGCGGTGTTGCTGAGCAACAGAGGAAAATCGCTCCCCGTCATCGCGGCCTTGATGAGTCCGGCGCGGTCCATGCCGCGCGCGGAGATACCGCGCCGGGACAATGCCAGTTCCGCAATGTCGGCCAGCGTCCGGTGTTGCAGGCTGCGCGCCATTGGCGAGGCATTGAGTACTTTCAGGCCGCCACGCATGAGCAGCCCATCGCTGGCGGCCTCGAGCAGGTCGCGGTCCATTACCGGCGAGTCGTACTCATAGCTAACAACTGCGCCGCCCGCGATGGGCTGGGCCTGCGCGCCGAGGTGCGTCAGCAGACGCTCGCGCGCCACGGCGACGGTGACCGCATGGTCGTCGACCGCGGCGTCGCGCAGGGCGGGAATGCCTTCGTGCTGTTCGAAGCGGCTGAAGACCGCACGCACTTCCTGGCGGCGTTCGCTTTCGGCGCGCAAGACTGCCGCGCGGACGGCTTCGTCTCCGGACGGGGAATGTTGGGATTGGTTTTCGGGCATGGTGCAATCTCCATAGGACGGGGGGGTGAAACGGGCCGGCACGCTCAGGCGAGCGGCAAGCAATTGCGGTTCGACAATTTCATCGATGAGTCCGGCGGCCAGGGCTTCGGCGGCGGTGAACCAATGGTTTTCACCATCGGCAAGAAGCGCGCCGGCCTGCTCCCGTGTGAAACGGCCGCGCGCATATGCGCCGGCCATGCTGTCAGCCCAGCGGCGCAGGTTTTGCGCAGCCGCTTCGAAAGCTGTGGCGTTGCCGCTGAGCGAATGCCATGGTGCGTGAATCATCAGATGAGCGTTTTCAGCCATACGGACATGGCCTGCCGCCATTGCGATCATGCTGGCAATGCTGGCCGCAAGTCCTTCGACCACAGCGGTTACAGGCGCCTTGTGCGCACGCAATGCGTTGTAGATGGCCAGCCCATCAGCCACGCTACCGCCGTGACTGTTGATCCGAACCGTCAGCGGGCGGCCGGCCAGCGGCCGGAGTGCCTCGACCAGGTCGCGCGCGGTGACAGACTGGCCCGAGCCGTAGTCTTCACCGATGTCGCCGAAGATCAGTACCTCGGCGGCATCGGTGCCGCGTGCGGAAATCGAAAACCAGGGGTCGGGCATATGGGACTTTCACGAGAGTCGGGGTATGCCCATCCTGACCGGATCGCGGTTTCGCTTTTAGGTGCCGGGTGGCACTTTTCAGTGCCAGGCCGCGGCGGGGCTGTCGAGCATCGAAACGAGAACCTCGTCGCCATTCCTTGGTGCAATGAAGAACTCGTGTTTGAGCGCCCCCTCCGGACTGACCGTCGTCACAAACTTCAAGCCTGCCTCGCCAACGGCGTAGGCGGCATGAAGGGATGCGACGGCCTCCCTTCCTTCAGTCGATTCGGCCGTTCTTTCCACGAAAGCTTCGAACAGATTCTTCAGCGCATTTTCGAGCTGGGCGACGGCGGTATTTGTTTTAGCCTGGTGGTTCATGGTTTCTCCTATGAGAGGTTGGCGGGTACTGCAGGAAGAGAGGACAGGTTTCCCCGCCCCCTTATGTAAAACCAGCGGCGCGGGCTTGCTTATCCCATTCAGCGATATCGGCCAGGTCAGCGGCAGAGAGCCCATCTTCCGCCTGCGCCAGAGCATGACACTCATCCACTGACTGGTTGATGGCCTGGTCGAGAAGACCGTCGAGAATCTGCGTCCATTCGGTATCTGGAAGCGCTCGCAACCGCTCGGCAGCGTTGGCGACCAGCTCAACGAAGATATACAGGCTACGTTCGAAATTCTGGGCTTCCTGCTTCCATAAAAGGAGGTCTTCTTTGGCTTCCGCAAGCTTAGCTTCGGCCGCCTCGGCGCGATTCTCGGCGGCGGCCAGACCATCGCGCAGTGCCTGCACCTCGCCAACCGCTTGCCGCAGCCAGCGCGCCCGCAGGCGGCCAGGATCACAACGGCGCAGCAGTTGCGCGATGGCTTTCTCCGGATCGATCCTCCCGTCCGCCCCCGGCGTGACCCAGCCGTCGCGTACCCAGCGCGACACACTCTGTTTCGATACCCCCAGAGCTCGCGCGAACTGCGCAGGCAGCAGCCGCACACGCAGCAGCTCCGTGCTGTCCATCACGCACGAAAGTGACGCCTGCTCTTGCAGCGGCGATACATCCATCGAATCCGGCTGGGAAGTCACTTGGTCACCCTGAAGGTTGAGTTAGGTTCGAAGGCAAGCCACTAGAAAAACTTCAAGCTCGAATTTACCCGCGGGCTTTTGCCGGCGGGAGGACCCTTTGCGAGTGATGCGAGTGATGCGAGTGATGTTTCATACAACGTGTGAAAAGTTTCAGGGACAAAAAATATATATGGGTCAGAACATCGCTCTCATCACTCGCATCACTCGCACCTCACGACAGACCAGCGAACTGCCCTCGCGCGGCCATCGCTGCCGGCCTGTTTTACCTGCATGCCGTCGACGATGCGGTTCTGGTGCCTGCGCAGCCAGTAGCCGAGCCGGCGCGCGTTGGGCTTCTCATTGCACACGAGCTGCAACGCGTCGCGCAGTTCGTTGCGCTGTGTGACGGTGAGCGTGTCGGTGGCCTCGAATCCGCCAGAACTCATTCCAGCTGCCACAACATCAGCTGCTGTTTTGGGATGGCTCTCGAATGCAGCAAGCCACCAGCCAAGCAACAACCGCATACCCTCCAGGTCGGGATCCTGCTCACGCAGGCCTTCGGACGCCTTGAGCGGATCAGGCAGGCCCAGCCAAACCAGCGGCCGGCGCACCATCCTGTCCCATTGCTCGAAGCCGCCCAAGGGATGCAGGCCATCAATGGCCGGCGAGCCGGCTGCCAGATAGGCCAGCGGCAGGGTGAGTGCCGCGCGGATAAGCTCGCCCCGCCGTTCGAACACGTCCTGTAGGTGGTCGCGTTTGAAGGTGCGCTGCTCGGGGCGTTCCTGGCCAGCGTCCAGGCGGATCAGGGCCACGCGACGCTTGAGGTCGCCGACGATGGAGAGGTTGTTTCCGGTCGCCACTATCAGCGCATGCGTCGGGATAGACAGCATGCCGCTGGCCCCGAGCGGCCGCAGCCGGACAAACTGCTGGGTCGCAACCTGACAGAGCAGGTCGCCTTTCAGCGGCCGCTCAATGTTGTCCAGGGCGATTACCGCGTCGCCGGCCAGTAGTACGCCGGCCAGGCGCTTCTCGGCTTCGGCATCATCGTGACCGAGCGACAGCACACTGGCACGCCGGCCGGTGGCGATGATCGCGAAGGTCTCGGCAATCAGTGTTTTGCCGGTGCCGGGCGTCGGCGCTGTTACCGCTATCACGGGGGATGCGGGGAGCACTCTCCGTAGCAAGCCGGTCAGGATGCCGGTGACAACAGCAGCGCGGTCCTCATCGGCGACAAACGGGAAGTCCTTCACCAGCACTAGCAGCACGTTGAGCGCGGCTTGTGCGTCGGCACGGGTTGGCTTGGCAGGTGGTGCAGACCAGCCAGGTATCGCCGCGCTGGCTTGATACAGTCCGGTTTCGCTATCGTGGCCGGGTTCATGGATCAGGCGGCCATCAGGGGTAATCGTCGGCGCTTCAATGAATCCGGCGAGCGCTCGCTGCTCCAGCCAATTGCCCCGCGCTAGGTAGGCGTCGGCGACGCGGCGTGGGCAGTCACACGGTTTATAGCCTTCAGAGCGTGCGTCGTAGCGTTCATGGATGGCCGCAGCGGTCGCCAGTTCGGTCAGGTGCGATCCATCGACCGGATGCAGCACCAGAGCACCACGCGGGCGGTGCACGCCGCCAGAGGCCGATTCCGGGGCGGCATAGACGCGCACCAGCCGGCCGGTGTAGCTGAACAGGTTTTCGCAGTTCTCGGCGAGTGCTGCCCCTAGCTGGTCTAGGATGTCCGGTAGTCGGCCTGGGTCATGGCGGATCACGCGCTTACCGGATGGATTGAAAGTCGCGCCCCGGGACTTCACCAGGTGCAGCCCTTTGCTGCGCGACTTTTTTTTGGTGGCCAGCTTGTCGAGCGCGGCCGCGCCGCGATCTTCTAGATTGCTCATTGGTTGTATTCATCCGCTGCGGCCTGCAGGCGTGATGCCGCCAGCTTTAATCGTTCGTGATCTTCAGCGGCGAGTCGCTTCCCCTTCGCCAGTTGAGCGGCGGCGAGCGAGACGATCATCGTCTCGAAGCTCACGGCGCGCAGAATGTCGGCAGCCGGAAACGGGCGGCGCTCAGGCTTGCAGCCCGTCATGATTTTTTCTGGGAAGAGGGCTGACATATCCAGATCGACAGCGGCCACCACTTCGGCTGCCGAGCAGCCAGCCCAGCACTTCACCAGCACGACACCGGCCGAGGTTTCCCGTATTGAAAGCGATGGGTGCCGGTCGCCGTGCGCCGGGCATCTGGCAAGCCAACGACCTTCGCCTGTACGCTTTACGCCTTCCAGGCGGGATAGCAAAGCCTCAGCGCTCACCCGGGCAGCGATGCCAGCAGATGCTTCCGGAGATTGCGCTTCGCAAGCCTGCGCGTCGCGCGGTTGCCTGTGAGGGCCAGGCGCAAAAGCTCGCCGGCGTCGCGCGAATTGGCGCCGACGCGAGCGCCTCCAGGGCGGTCGACGTTTGAGCCTGGGCGCAATTTTTTGGGGTTGCGATTCATGGGCGCGCCGCTCATGCCAAACTCCGTGTCGCCCGCTGGCCAATATCGAGCACAACCTGCTCGAATCGCAATGGATGGTAGAGAATCCGACCCGTGACGAAGATGATGGCCGCTTCCTTTGCCAAAGCATCGCGGTGCCGCCGCACAAACCAGATCAGGCTATCCTTGGTCGGGAAGGCATTGATCGCGGCCATCAGGCCCGCAGCGTCGGTGTAGTCAGAAAGTCGGATCGATTCAATTGGTTGCATGTAATTCCCCTTTTGTCCAAGCGCCTTGCCGTGCCGGTTTGCAGCCGTTCGGTGGGCTGGGGGGAATTTTTGCGTTTAAGGGGTACCAGTTTTAGGGGGAAAATGGAAAACTGTGAAACAAACGAGTTTTTCGCCTTCGAAGCAGCGATCACGTGCCCATGAAACCCCCACGGCACCCACGGCAGGCCCCCACGGCAAAATCAGCAGAAAACCCGCGCCACCACTTACCCCACGGCACCCACGGCACCCACGGCACATCGCGCACGTATGCGCGCGTAACGCCAGAACGGGAAACGCGCGCATGTTCTCGCGCATACACGTATATGTCCCGTGGGTGCCGTGGGGTAAGTGGATACGGGGCTTACAAGGAAATTCTGCCGTGGGGGCCTGCCGTGGGGGCCTGCCGTGGGTGCCGTGGGGGAAAGGCGTCCCCGCGCTCGTCGAATTACAGTATTCGATGAGTTCCCCGGGTCATCCCGGATGTCTAGCGGCCGCGCGGCCGCCCCCGGCCTTTGATGGGCGGGGACATCAGACGCGTCCCTCAAAAACCCGCGCCAGCAATCGCCGCCGGCTGTCAGTGTTCAGGTGCGCATAGCGCTGCACCATGCGCAGTTGTCGATGTCCCAGGGTGTCCGCGATTTCCAGCAGGCTGGCGCCGGCCTGGGCCATGTAGGACGCCGTGCAGTGCCTGCAATCGTGGAAGCGGAAATTCCTGATGCCGGCGGCGGTCACGGCCTGGTTGAAAACTTTGGCCGTCGCATAGGGCTGCGACGGCCGCAGGCGGCTGCGGAAGATCAGTGCTTGGGACGTCGGGGCATCCTTGGGCGCGAAGCGCGCCAGTTCGTCGACCACCTGCGGCAGTAGTACCAGCACCCGCCGATCGCCGTTCTTGGTGTCATGCAGCACGGCTTCGGCGCGTTCCAGATCCACGTCGCACCAGCGCAACCCGAGTAGCTCGCCCTTGCGGGCCCCCGTGGTCAGGGCCATCAGCACGAAGACATACAGCCGCGGCCAAGGGGATTCCAGGCAAGCCGCCAACAGGCGCATGCGCTCGTCGTCAGTCAGGTAGCGCACCCGGCCGCGAGTTTCGCCGCGTTTCTCGACATGACGCGTGGGCGAGTCGAAGCCGCGCGGGACCAGGCGCTGGCGCTTCGCCCAGGCAAACAGTGCGGCGAGCGCGACCTGATAGCGGTTCAACGTGGCGCCGCTGCGCTGGCCGGTTTTCTTGCGAAAGACAGAATTTCCTTCAGCATCACGGCCGCTGTAGACGCGCGCGGGTTCTGTCGCCAGCGTGCGCATGGCGGCATCGATGTCGTCGGGTGTGATGTCCGTCAGCACCTTGTCGCCCAGCAGGCGGACCCAAGCGCGGACGCGGTGATGGCGGGAAGTGTCGCGTCCTCGATACAAATCGAGGTATACCTCGGAAATTTTTTCGAGGGTGTTGCCGGCTGCTGCAACAGCTTGGGCATGGTCAGCTTCGTTCATGTCGGTCTCCGTTTCCGTTGGGCCGGTTTTCACCGGCGGTCTACGCAGAGGCCCGACAAGGGCTTGAAACTAAAAGGAATTTGGCTCCCCGACCTGGGCTCGAACCAGGGACCTGCGGATTAACAGTCCGTCGCTCTACCGACTGAGCTATCGGGGAAAAGAAGCGCGCATTCTAGAGAGGGCGGGCATTCCGGTCAACCCTCAGCCGTCGCGTTCCACCTGCAGTTCAGGTACGTGGCTGAAGGCGATGCGCATGGGCGCTGCGCCGCGGCCCTTGTGGGCGCCGCCGAAGTAGAGGGTATTGGGGCCGTAGCGCCGGTTGATGCGGTCGAGGGCGGCGTTGAGGCCGGCGTGACGGTCGACGGGGTCGAAGAGGTCGCGCGTGGTTTGGTGGGCCTCGACGAGTTCGGTGAACGTGACGCCGACCTTGAGGATGGGGGCGGGCTCGGGCGGACGGCGCTGCCACAGCCCGGCGAAGGCGGCGTTGAACCTGAAGGTGTCGGCGTGAGGGGCGAAGCGGGTCTGTCCGGTCCAGTGACGGTCATGCGGGTTGTCGAGATAGTGCAGATGCAGGCCGAGGCTGCCGGCGCAGAAGCCGTAGTGGCGCAGCCGGGTGGCGGCTTTGTGCAGCAGGCGGTAGAGCACGGCCTGGGCGGAGACGGGGTCGCGCAGGTCGGGCGCGAGTACGTGCGAGTGCCCGATGCTGGAACGGCGGGTCGGTGGCGCGGCAAGCGTGTCGCCGCGCAGTCTGGCGTAATAGCGCTCGCCCTCGATGCCGTTCCAGGCGTGGCGCAGGGTGTCGGCGTTGGCGGCGCAGAGCGCTTCGACAGTATGGATGCCGAGCCGGTTGAGCCGTGCTTCGGTGGCGCGCCCGATGCCGGTGAGATCGCGCAGCGCCAGACTGTACAGGCGCTGCGGCAGGTCCTCGCGCCGGATGACGACGAGGCCGTCGGGCTTCTGCATGTTCGACGCGGTCTTGGCGAGGAAACGGTTGGGGCCGATGCCGACCGAGCTGTGCAGCATGTCGCCCACCTGATCGTAGATGGCCCGTTTGATGCGCTTGCCGAGCGCGATGGCCTGGGTTTCCTCGCGTTCGCGGCCCATGAGTTCGCAGGCCATTTCGTCGATGGAGAGGACTTCGCCCACCGGCGTGCACGATTCGACGGCGGCGACGATGCGGTGATGGATCTCGACATAGGTGGCGGGGCGCGCCTGCACGAATACGATGTCGCGGCACAGCCTGCGCGCCTGCCATACGGGGGTGCCGGTACGGATGCCGTAGCGCTTGGCGTCGATGCTGGCGGCGATGCAGCAGGTGGTATCGGCCATGACCGGCAGCACGCCCACGGGGCGGCCGCGCAGTTCGGGGCGCAGTTGCTGCTCGACCGAGGCGAAGAAGGAATTGAGGTCGACGTAGAGTGTGTGCAGGGGCATGGCGGCGGGTGGCCCGCCTGCATGCGGATGGGCCGGCAACTAATATAGTGTAAATATATACACTATTCTAGCCGGTCAGGCCCGGGTCGCCAGATTCATGTGTTCCAGCCGTTTGCACAGGGTGTCGATGATGCGGCGCGACAGCGGGGCGGAATGCCGCATCAGTTCCTCCAGCAGGTGAGGCGGCAAGGCGAGCACGGTGATCTCGGTATCGGCTACCACGGAAGCGGTGCGCGTCTCGTTGAGCAGATAGGCCATTTCGCCGAAGAGCTGGCCTTCGCCGAGTTCGCCGAGGCGGCGCTCGCCGGCGTCGGTGCGTTTCGTGACCACTGCGCGGCCGGCGTAGAGGAAGTAGGCAACGCGATCCTCCGCGCCTTCCTCGATCACGGCCTGGCCGGGCGTGTAAGTCCGGCCGTATTTGTCGAGCAGGCGGCCGGCGTCGCCGAATACATAGCTCTCCAGCTTACCTGTGCCTTCGCCATGGCCGGCAAGGAAGAGTTTTTCCAGTGCGGTGATGTCCGCCTTGCCATAGGCGTACAGTGCCTGTGCGCACAGGTAGATGAGCAGGAAGGCGAAATAGCCGCCGATGAGGACGAAGATCACGCCGCCCAGCGCCCCGTACAGGTTGTGATAGTTCTCCAGCTTGAAGACGGCGCCGAACAAGGCAAACAGCAGTGTGAGGCTGCCGGCTGCGATCAGGGCGAACCGGGCGGCGTCGCGTGCCGGCGGGGGGTGGCGCGGCAGGCGCCAGTAGGCGGCGAACAGCAGTGCCCACAGCATGGCAAAGCCGAACAGCGCGTTCAGGGCCTGCAGCAGATGGGCGTTGCCGATGCCGATGAAATCGTTCTGCGCCAGAAAACGCAGAATGACCTGTGCCAGCGCACCCACGCCCATCAGCAGGAACAGCACCGGCAGGATGATCAACGGCAGCACCCACGACAGCACCAGACTGCGCTTGCTGCGGTCGGGAAAGATGGCCTTGAAGGCGCCGTGCACGGCGTTGACCAGTCCGCGCGAGGACAGGATCAGGGTGACAAGACCGACGCCGCCGGCGGCCAGCTGGGCGCGGCGCGGGATAAAGCCGTAGGCGGTCAGACTGTCGAGACGCAACTGGTCGTAGAGCGCGGCCATGAGGATGGTGGCGGGTACGGAATTCTCGGCGATCTGCCCCAGCAGTTGCAGGGCGTAGCTCAGCAGCAGCAGCAGGGGCGTGGCTGACAGCAGGAAGTAGAAGGCAGTGGCGGCGGCGTGGTTCTGCAGGCCGTTCTGGCCGAACAGGCGGGCGGTGGTGTAGCCGAGCTGGAGCAGCCAGGAAAGGGTGCCGCGCGGGGGCGAGAGGGCGGGCCGACGCATGGCGCTAGCCTACCCGCGAAGCGGCGCGCAGGCCAGCGCCTGCTTTAATGCGCGCTCATGCGAGCGCGGCGGCGATGCGCGCGAGCGCCTTTTCCAGGTTGGCCTGCGACGTGGCGAAGGACAGGCGAATGTAGCCTTCCGCACCAAAGGCCGAACCGGGGACGACGGCGACGTCGGCGGATTCCAGCAGATATTCGGAGAAGGCGATGTCGGTGCCTGCCTCGATCACGTCGCGCGCCAGTAGCGACTGGATCGCCTGCCGAGTGTCCGGAAAGGCATAGAAGGCACCGCCGCTGTCCACGCATTTGAAGCCGGGGATGGCGTTGAGCGCATCGACCACGTAACGATGACGCGTCTTGAAGGCGTCCAGCATGGGAACGATGCAGTCCTGGTCGCCGTTCAGCGCGGCCTCGGCGGCCACCTGCGAGATCGAGGTGGGGTTGGAGGTGGACTGCGACTGCACGTTGGTCATGGCGCGCAGGATGGTTTCGGGGCCGGCGGCGTAGCCGATGCGCCAGCCGGTCATCGAATAGGCCTTGGATACGCCGTTCAGCACCAGGGTGCGGTCGTAGAGATCCGGGCACACGTTGAGGAGGTTGACGAAGGGCACGTCGTCAAGCCGGATGTGCTCGTACATGTCGTCGCTGGCGATCAGTACCTGCGGGTGCTTGCGCAGCACGGCGCCCAGTGCGGCCAGCTCGTCGCCGGTGTAGACCGCGCCGGTCGGGTTGGAGGGGCTGTTGATGACCAGCAGGCGTGTTTTCGGCGTGATCGCCGCTTCGAGCTGCGCCGGGGTGATCTTGAAGCCCTGTTCGATCCCGGCCTCGACGATGACCGGCCTGCCGTCGGCCAGGATGACGATGTCCGGGTAAGACACCCAGTAGGGCGCCGGGATGATGACCTCGTCGCCGGGGTTGATGACCGCCTGAACGAGATTGAAGAAGCTCTGCTTGCCGCCGCAGGACACCAGGATTTGCTTGGGCGTGTAGGCCAGCCCGTTGTCGCGCTTGAACTTGGCGATGATCGCCGCCTTGAGCGAAGGCGTGCCGTCGACCGCGGTGTATTTGGTGAATCCCTTGTTGATCGCCGCGATGGCCGCATCCTTGATGTGCTGCGGGGTGTCGAAGTCGGGTTCGCCGGCCCCCAGGCCCACGATATCGCGGCCGCCGGCCTTGAGCGCGGCGGCGCGGGCGGTGACGGCGAGAGTGGGCGAAGGCTTGATGGCCTGGACGCGGCGGGAGAGTTCCACGATGGTTCCTTGAAATGCGCCTGCTAGGGGCGAGTGCTAAACTCAACAAGTTTTTTTGGCCGCGCGATTTTACCCGTGTTCCAGACCTTCCCCAATAGCCCGTTCCGGCTGTTCCAGCCCTTTCCGCCTGCAGGCGACCAGCCTGCGGCGATCGACCGTCTGGTCGAAGGCATCGACGACGGGTTGTCGTACCAGACCCTGCTGGGCGTGACCGGCTCTGGCAAGACCTTCACCATGGCCAACGTCATCGCGCGTACCGGCCGGCCGGCCATCGTCATGGCGCCCAACAAGACCCTGGCGGCGCAGCTCTATGCCGAAATGCGCGAGTTCTTCCCGGAAAATGCGGTCGAGTATTTCGTTTCCTACTACGACTACTATCAGCCCGAGGCCTATGTGCCGGCGCGCGATCTGTTCATCGAGAAGGACTCCAGTATCAACGAGCACATCGAGCAGATGCGGCTGTCTGCGACCAAATCCCTGCTGGAGCGGCGCGACTGCGTGATCGTGGCCACTGTCTCGGCCATCTACGGGATCGGCGACCCGTCCGACTACCACAGCATGATCCTGATGCTGCGCCTGAACGAAAAGCTCTCGCAGCGTGACATCATCGCGCGGCTGACGCAGATGCAGTACGACCGCAACGATTTCGAATTCAAGCGCGGCGTATTCCGCGTGCGCGGTGACGTTATCGACATCTTCCCGGCGGAACACGCCGAGACCGCGGTGCGGGTGGAACTGTTCGACGATACGGTCGAAACGCTGCATCTGTTCGACCCGCTCACCGGACAGATCCTGCAGAAGGTTACGCGCTTCACCGTATTCCCGTCCAGCCACTATGTCACGCCGCGCGAAACCACGCTGCGCGCCATCGAGGCGATCAAGGTCGAGCTGCGCGAGCGGCTGGAGTGGTACTACGCCCACAACAAGCTGGTCGAGGCGCAGCGGCTGGAACAGCGCACCCGCTTCGACCTGGAAATGATGGTCGAGCTGGGCTTCTGCAAGGGCATCGAGAACTACTCGCGGCACCTGTCCGGGCGCAAGCCGGGCGAGCCGCCGCCTACGCTGATCGACTACCTGCCCAAGGACGCGATCATGATCATCGACGAGTCGCACGTCACCGTCACGCAGGTGGGCGGCATGTACAAGGGCGACCGTTCGCGCAAGGAGAACCTGGTCGACTATGGCTTCCGCCTGCCGTCCGCGCTCGACAACCGGCCGCTGAAATTCGAGGAATTCGAGGCGCTGATGCCGCAGACCGTGTTCGTCTCGGCCACGCCGGCCAAATACGAGGCCGAGCATGCCGGCCAGGTGGTCGAGCAGGTGGTGCGGCCCACGGGCCTCGTCGATCCCGTGGTCGAAGTGCGTCCGGTGTCCACCCAGGTCGACGACCTGATGAGCGAGGCGAAGAAGCGTATCGCCGTCGGCGAACGCGTGCTGGTCACCACGTTGACCAAACGCATGGCCGAGGATCTCACCGATTATCTGGCCGAGCACGGCATCAAGGTGCGCTACCTGCATTCGGACATCGATACGGTCGAACGCGTGGAAATCATCCGCGACCTGCGGCTGGGCGAATTCGACGTGCTGGTCGGCATCAACCTGCTGCGCGAAGGCCTCGATATCCCCGAGGTGTCGCTGGTCGCCATTCTCGACGCCGACAAGGAGGGCTTTCTGCGCAGCGAGCGTTCGCTGATTCAGACCATCGGCCGCGCGGCGCGGCATCTGAATGGCACCGCGATTCTCTACGCCGACAACACGACCGATTCGATGAAGCGGGCCATCGGCGAAACCGAGCGTCGCCGCAACAAACAGCTTGCCTTCAACGCCGAGCACGGCATCACGCCGCGCGGCGTGGTCAAGCGCATCAAGGACATCATCGACGGTGTCTACGATGCCGACGCCGCGCGCCAGGAACTGAAAGCCGCCCAGACCGCCGCGGAATACAAGGTCATGGACGAGAAATCGCTGACGAAGAAGGTGAAGAAGATCGAGAAGGAAATGCAGGAGGCGGCGAAGAACCTGGAATTCGAAAAGGCAGCCGTGCTGCGCGATCAGCTGAAGGATCTGAAGGCGCTGCTGTTCGGGGTGGCGGAGCGGGAATAGGGCGCGCGCGTTGCGTCAACGCTTCTCCGCCGGAATCGACTGGAGCGCGGCAGCAAACCGCGCATGGGCTTCGAGGTCGACCGGCCTGTGCCGGACCGCGGTGCTCGCGGGGTCCTTTTCAAGAGAGTTGCCGTCCTTCCAGTTTTTCGCCGGCCGGACGGGCCGGGGAACAAACCCGCCGCCGCAATTCGGGCAGACGTTTCGCAAAAGGGTGTCGACGCACGTCGCGCAGAACGTGCATTCATAACTGCAGATGCGCGCTTCAGGGGATTCGGGCGGCAGCGGCGTGTTGCAGTGCTCACAGCTGGGTCTGAGTTCAAGCATGGTCTTTTCCTTCTGTGATCCCTGGAGGGCGCGCGGACTGTGTGCCGCTCCGGCATTCTGCTACCGGGCTGCTCCGGCCGGCAAGCCGGAAATTCATACGCCGTTCGGCAAAAAACCTCCGGCGCGTTTTCGCGATGAAGACGTGCCGCATCGGCCGTCATTCATGCCCGGGATTGGCCCCGCTCGCCAATCTTCTGCACAATTCCATATTTACTTGACAGGAGCCCCGCATGGCTTCGGGACAAATCCGTATCGCCATCCTGAATCCCGGCGTGGAGATCACGCCGCTGCGTCTGCGCGGCTGGCTGCAGAAAGAAGCCGCGGCGATCAACAATCGCTGCGGATCGGACGACGGCGCAATCCTGCGGCTGTTCCTTACCAGGAGACTGCGCTACGCCTTTACCGGCGACAAGCTCGACGCGATGCTGCGAATGCTGACGGAGCGCTATCCGGCCATCCTGCGCATCGAAACGCAACTGGTCGAGGCGCCGCTGACGCCCGACGAAATGGAAGAACAGACGCGCATCGCCAACGCCGATCTGGAGAAATTCGTGCAGCGCGCGGCGGAGTACGCCAAGCGCAAGCAGACCGAGGCCTTGCAGAACGCGCCCGCCGCACCCATCCAGTGGCATGCGCTCAAGAGCGCGCTGGATTGAACAACGGCGGCATGCCATTCGATGGATGCCGGGATGGCACCAACGATGGGAGCGCGTGCCTGAAACTATCCGGTGCCTCGGCACTCGAACAGGCGCTTTCCTCTGTAGAATCCCCCGGGGTCAATCGCAAGCAAATGATTTCCATGAGTAAAAAGACCGTTCTGTTCGTCTGTATGGGCAATATCTGCCGCTCGCCCATGGCGGAAGGCATGTTCCGGAAGGCCGTGCGCGAGGCTGGGCTGGAAGATGCGGTCGAGATCGATTCGGCCGGCACGCATGCCTACCATGTCGGTGCGCCGCCCGATCCGCGCGCGCAGCAGGCCATCCGCCAGCGCGGCGTGGATATCAGCGGGCTTCGGGGCCGCAAGGTCGAGGACGTCGATTTCGAGCGTTTCGACTACATCCTGGCGATGGACGGCGACAACGTGAACCGCTTGATGCAACGTGCGCCCACGCGCCACCAGGACAAAATCCGCCGTCTGCTCGCGTTCAGCCGCAAATACCCGAATCTCGATGTCGTCGATCCTTACTACGGCGGCCCGCAAGGGTTCGAGGAGAACCTGGACATGATCGAGGATGCGGTGCAGGGGCTGATCCGCGAACTGTCGAGCAGCGGCCGCTCGCGCGTCTGAACCGTACTGCTGGCCGACAGCGCAAAAAGGGCCGCGGATGCGGCCCTTTTTTATGGGTGTGGCTCCTGCTTCAGTTACCGTGCGTTTCCACCTGTACCAGCGGTTCCTGCGTCTCGGCCACCTGCGGGCGCGGGCGCCGGCGAGTGGGATGAGGCGCGGCAGACGGGGACGTGGCGGCTTCGGCGGGGGCGGTCGCACTGCTGGTTTCCACCTGCATCAGGCTGACGGGTTCTGCGTCGGCTTTGCTGGCGGCGGGGCGCCGGCGCCGGCGCGGGCGGGCGGGTTCGCCGCTCTCCGCCGCGCTGTCGGCGGCAGATTGGGTTTCGACCTGCTGCAGATCGGAAGCGGCCGCCAGGGTAGCCAGGACGCTGGCCGGCGTGGCAGTGACGCCGCCCGATTGGGGGGCAGACACGACAGGCGCATTGCCGGTCTCGAGCTGCAGCGGCTGCTGGGCCGGCTCGGGGGCGACTGCCGCAGGCGTGGCGGCGGGCCGGGCGACGGGCGCGGGTTTGGGCTTGGCTGGCCGGGCGACTTCGATGATGGCCCGATAGCCGGCAATCTCGATGATGGCGTGCGGCGCAGTGGAACCGTTGGCCGTTTCACCGCGGCCTTCGCCGCGTCCACGGCGGCCGCGTCCGCGGCGGTTGCGCGGTTCGCGTTTGTCGTCGCCATTCGTTTCGGCAACGACCGCCTCAACTGCGCGTGGCGCGGCCTCGGCTTCGGGCTTGGCTTCTTTGGGCGGCTTGGGCTGCCGCGGTGGCCGCGGCGGCTTGGCTTCGCCACCCTTGGGTTCGGTCGGGCGCGGTTCGCGCACCTCGGTCTGACGATCGCCGTTTCGGCTTTCGCCGCGGCTGCGGCGGGCGGCGGGCTTGCGTTCGCGACGTTCGCCACGCGCGGGGGCGGACGGTGCCGCTTCGGCAACCGGTGCAGCCGAGACGGGTGCTTCGTCTCCCCGTTTCTTGAACCAGCTGAAGATGCGCTCGAACAGCCCGCCTTGCGACGGCACGGTGGGCGGCACCGCGGGCTGCGCGGCGGATAGGGGTTGCGGAGGCGGTGCGATCGACTTGACTGCCGCTTCCAGGCGGGTGGGTGCCGCGGTCTGTGCAGTCTGATAGGTGGCCTCGGTTTCCGGCACGGCCATCATTTTGTAGCTGGGCTCGGCGGCATCGCGCTGGTTGAGTTCCTCGTGACGCAGGCGGGTGAGGGTGTAGTTCGGCGTCTCCATGTGGATATTGGGAATCAGCACCACATTGACCTTGAGCCGCGATTCGATGGCGTGGATGTCGACGCGCTTCTCGTTGAGCAGGAACGTGGCGACGTCGACCGGCACCTGCACGTGCACGGCGCCGGTGTTTTCCTTCATTGCCTCTTCCTGCAGGATGCGCAGGATGTGCAGGGCGGACGATTCGGTGCCGCGAATGTGGCCGGTACCGTGGCAGCGCGGACAGGCGGTGTGGCTGGTTTCGCCGAGGGACGGCTGCAGACGCTGGCGCGACATTTCCAGCAGGCCGAAGCGCGAGATCTTGCCGGTCTGCACGCGGGCGCGGTCGTGATGCAGCGCATCGCGCAGCCGGTTTTCCACCTCGCGCTGATGCTTGGGATTTTCCATGTCGATGAAATCGATCACGATCAGGCCGCCCAGGTCGCGCAGGCGCATCTGGCGGGCGATTTCGTCGGCCGCTTCGAGGTTGGTGTTGAACGCGGTCTGCTCGACGTCGCTGCCGCGCGTGGCGCGCGCGGAGTTGACGTCGACGGAGACCAGCGCCTCGGTATGGTCGATGACGATGGCGCCGCCAGAGGGCAGGTTGACCTGGCGCGAGAAGGCCGATTCGATCTGGTGTTCGATCTGGAAGCGTGAGAACAGCGGCACGTCGTCGCGGTAGAGCTTCACCTTGTTGACGTTGGCCGGCATCACGTTTTCCATGAACGCGCGGGCCTGTTCGTAGACGTCCTCGGTGTCGATGAGGATTTCGCCGATGTCGGCCGAGAAGTGGTCGCGGATCGCGCGGGTGATCAGGTTGGATTCGAGGTAGATCAGCTCAGGCGCCTTGAGCGCGCGGGATGCGCCGTCGATGGCTTCCCAGATGCGCAGCAGGTAGCTCAGATCCCACTGGAATTCCTCGGCGCCGCGGCCGATGCCGGCGGTGCGTGCGATCAGACTCATGCCTTCGGGCACGTCGAGCTGCGCCAGGGTGTCGCGCAGTTCGTTGCGTTCTTCGCCTTCGATGCGGCGCGAGACGCCACCGCCGCGCGGGTTGGTCGGCATCAGCACGACGTAGCGTCCGGCCAGTGAGATGTAGGTGGTGAGCGCCGCGCCCTTGTTGCCGCGCTCGTCCTTTTCCACCTGGATCAGGAGTTCCTGGCCTTCCTTGAGGTTTTCGGGAACCTTGCCGTTGCCGGGCAGGCAGGAACGGGCGATTTCCTTGAATGGCAGAAAGCCGTGGCGCTCGCAGCCGTAGTCGACGAAGGCGGCTTCGAGGCTGGGCTCGACACGTGTGACGACGCCCTTGTAGATGTTGCCCTTGCGTTGTTCCTTGCTGGCGGACTCGATGTCAAGGTCGACGAGCTTTTGGCCGTCGACGATGGCAACCCGGAGTTCCTCCGCCTGGGTTGCGTTGAATAGCATGCGCTTCATTGTGGTTCTCCCGCGCGCGTGCATACGGGACAGGCCAGACTGCCGCCCGCGGAGGGCGGCGCATGCGGTCACAGGCTGTGGAAGGCGTGATGGGGCATGGGCAAGTGTGTCCTGTTCCTGGAGAGGGTTGCCGGCGGGGCCGGTACGGTCTTTCCGATCCCCGCTGGAAACCGGGTTTCCGAGCGTGGATGCTGATTTCGTATGCTTTGGTGTCGCGTCGTTGATAACATCGCTGCTTTGCCGCTGGCGGGGCGGTCGGGTTCGACTGCGCGCGGAGGCGTCAGGAACCGGACGGGCCGGCAAGCGGCGGCCGGTGAGCGTTTTAACCGGCGTGTCTCGTATGGCCCGGCGATTCGCCGGGACGTCCGGGCAAAACGAGGCCCGAACCGGCGGTAGTGTATATGAAAATTAAGGACTTAGCGCAAGATGTTGTTCGCCGGCTCAGGATAGACGACGGAGCCGATGGTCAGCGTCTGGACAACTTCCTGCTGGCCCTGTTGAAGGGCGTACCCAAAAGCCGCATCTACAAGCTGGTGCGCGGCGGCGAAGTGCGCGTCAACGGCGGGCGCGTCGATGCCGGCTACCGCCTGAAGCTGGGCGACGAAGTACGGGTGCCGCCGGTGAGAACGGCGGCACCCGCAGCCCCTGCACCGCGCCTGCCGCCCTCGGCGCATCGCCTGCTGCCGCAGGTGCTGTATCGCGACGAGGCGCTGATCGCGTTGAACAAACCCGCCGGCCTGGCGGTACATGGCGGCAGCGGCGTATCGCGCGGGGTGATCGAGCAGCTGCGGCTGGAGTTGCCGGAATGCCGCTACCTGGAGCTGGTGCACCGGCTCGACCGCGAAACCTCGGGTGTGCTGCTGGTGGCGCTCAAGCGCCGCGCGCTGGTGAACCTGCACGCCGCCATGCGCGAAGGCCGGATCGACAAGCGCTATCGCGTACTGGTGGCCGGCCGCTGGCCCAATCCGGTGCAGCATGTAAAACTGCCCTTGCACAAGCGCGTGGACGACAATGGCGAGAAGCGCGTGACCGTGCGCGATGACGGCCAGGCGGCGCATACGGTTTTTCGCCGTATGCAGGGCTTTCCGCCACAAGGAGATTCCGGCCCACTGCGCATCGAAGCGCGTGCGGGATCGTATGCGGAATTCACGCTGCTGGAGGCGGAACTGAAGACCGGCCGCACGCATCAGATTCGCGTCCATGCGTCACATCTGGGATTCCCCATTGCCGGCGACGACAAGTATGGCGATTTCGAGCTGAACAGGGCGCTGGCGAAGCGGGGGCTCAAACGCATGTTCCTGCACGCGGCACGCCTGGCATTCGATCATCCGCTGACCGGCGAGGCCCTCGTGATCGAGGCGCCGTTGCCCGCCGAGCTTGCCGTATTTCTGGATTCACTCGGCTCGAACCATGCCCAAGCAATTTGATCTGCTGATTTTCGACTGGGATGGCACGCTGATGGATTCCGCCGGCGTGATCGTCGACTCCATCCAGCGCGCCTGCGAAGATATCGGTCTGGCGGTTCCCGGCGAGCGGGCTTCGCGCCAGATCATCGGTCTGGGGCTGGTGCAGGCGCTGCAGACGCTCCTGCCCGATCTGCCGGCGGACGATTATCCGCGTCTTGTCGAACGCTACCGCCATCATTATCTCGGACGCGACCATTGCATTCCGCTGTTCGACGGGGTGGCCGACGGTCTTCGGGCGTTGTCGGCGCAAGGATTCACGCTCGCGGTCGCCACCGGCAAAAGCCATGCGGGTCTGTCGCGCGCCCTGGATACGAGCGGTTTGGGACCATGTTTCGCAGCCACGCGCTGCGCCGACCAGACGCATTCCAAACCGCATCCGGCGATGGTGCTGGAACTGCTGGACGAGCTGGACATTTCACCGGTGCGCGCACTGGTGATCGGCGACACCAGCCATGATCTCCTGATGGCGGCGAATGCCGGTGTTGCCAGCCTGGGGGTGACCTATGGGGCGCACGAAGCGAACGACCTGCATCCGCATGCGCCGCTGGCCCTGATGAACAGTTTTGCCGAGGTGCATGCATGGCTGAACGCGAACGCCTGATCTGCGAATCGGCGGCGCTCGCAGAGGGCGGACGCGGTATCCGCTTCGAAGTCGAACGCCATGGACAGTCGCAGCCGGCCTTCGTGGTGCGCTTCGACGGCCAGCCGCGCGCCTTCCTCAACCAGTGCGGCCATATCCCTGTGGAACTGGACTGGCAGGCGGGGGAATTCTTCGACGACTCGCGGCTATACTTGATCTGCGCCACGCACGGCGCGCTCTACCACCCCGCCAGCGGCGAATGCGTGGGGGGGCGCTGCGCCGGGCGCGGTCTGATCACCCTTCCGGTCGTCGAGCGCGACGGCCATGTCTACGTGATGGAAACGCAATGAGCGAACAGCAAAAAGAGCCCGACTGGGAACGCAAGGTCCTCGAGAAGCTGGCGATGTCCGCCATCCAGGAACAGCGACGCAGCCGTCACTGGAGCATTCTTTTCAAGACGCTCGGTTTCCTCTATCTCTTCATCGTGCTGTTCCTGGCCGCAGGCTGGTTCCGCAACGACGGCGTGATTCCCAAGGCACATACGGCGCTGATCGATCTGCAGGGCGTGATCGCGTCCGACCAGGCCAGCGCCGACGACATCATCGCGAGCCTGCAGGGCGCGTTCGAAGACGAAAAAACCAAGGGCGTGGTGCTGCGCATCAACAGTCCCGGCGGAAGCCCTGTCCAGGCTGGACAGATCTACGACGAGATCAAGCGTTTGCGCAAGCTGCATCCCGCGATTCCGCTGTACGTGGTGGTGGACGACATCTGTGCGTCGGGCGGCTACTACGTGGCCGCGAGTGCGGACAAGATTTTCGTCGACAAGGCCAGCCTGGTCGGTTCCATCGGCGTGTTGATGGACGGTTTCGGGTTCACCGAAACCATGAAAAAACTCGGTGTGGAACGCCGTCTTCTGACGGCCGGCACCAACAAGGGTTTTCTCGATCCCTTCTCGCCGGCGAATCCCGAGCAGCAGGCCTATGCAAAACAGCTTCTCGAAGAAATCCACGGCCAGTTCATCGGCGCGGTGAAGGCGGGGCGGGGCGCACGCCTGAAGGAAACTCCCGACATGTTCAGCGGCCTCGTGTGGAGCGGCGAAAAAAGCGTCGAACTCGGGCTGGCGGATGGATACGGCAGCGTCGAATCGGTGGCGCGCGATGTCGTCAAGGCCGAGGACATTGTCGATTACACGCAGCGCGAGAGCTTCGCCGAGCGGCTCGCCGGCCGTCTGGGGGCATCGATCGCGTCGGCGCTGGCGCCGTTCGAGAAGGCCGGCGTCCAGTTGCGGTGAGCGGGCCTGCCTATCGGCCGATCGCCTGTGCCGACCACGAGCGCCTGGAGTTCGCAGCGCTCACGCGCCAGTGGCTCGATCTGGCGGTGGAAGGTGTCGTGCAGCGGCTGATGCCGCTCGACGTTTACACGCGTGACGGCGCGGAGTGGCTGGACGCGCGCGACGAGGCGGGCGCCACACGGACGATCAGACTCGACCGCGTGGTTTTCTGAGCGGCGGTGCCGCGTCGTACCCGATGCCGAATACGGTAAGCCGGTCCTGCACCCGCACGCCTTGTCCGCGCCAGGCTTGCGCGGGCTGCGTGCGTATCGTTTGTCCCGGCAGGGAGAGATCGGCGGCGACGCTGACCGGCGTGTTGGGGGTCAGGACGGCCGCCAGCACGTCGAGCAGCGCGCCGCCGCGATAAGGCGTCTCGATGAAGAGCTGCGTGGCGCGGTCGTGCCGTGCGGCCTGTTCCAGCCGACGGATTGCCTGGGTGCGTTCGGGTTCCTTGGCCGGCAGGTAGCCATGAAAGGCAAAACGCTGTCCGCCGAGGCCGGAAGCCATCAACGCGAGCAGGATCGAGGAGGGGCCGACAAGCGGTACGACGGTGAGATGCTCGCGGTGCGCCGCGCGAACCAGCAGCGCGCCGGGGTCGGCCACGGCGGGACAGCCTGCCTCCGACAGCAGCCCGAGATCGTGCCCTGCATGCAGCGGCGCAAGCAGGGCGTCGACTGCCGCGGGTGGGGTATGTTCGTTCAGCTCGTGCAATTCGAGTTGCTGCATCGGCAAGGGATGGCCCATGGCCTTGAGATGCGCCCGCGCAGTCTTGGCGCGTTCGACCACGAAACGGTCGAGCCGACGCGCGACTCCGAGCGTGTCGGGGGGGAGGCAAGTCGCCGGATCGACCGGGCCGAGCGGGACCGGGATCAGGTAGAGCGTACCGGCCACGCCTTCAGTCCGCGCGCCAGGTGAGGACGTCGATGCCTTCGCTGGCCAGCATCCCGGTCAGCGCCATCAGCGGCAGACCGATCAGCGCGGTGGGGTCGGGACTGTCCATGCGCGTCATCAGGGCGATGCCCAGCGATTCGCTCTTGGCCGAGCCGGCGCAGTCCCAGGGCTGCTCCTTTTTCAGGTAGGCCTCGATCTGCGCTTCGCTGAGCGGGCGGATGTGCACCACGGTCGGCACGTCGCGCGTCTGCACATGGCCCGTGCGGCTGTTGAGCAGCGAGAGCGCGGTATGGAAGACCATGGCGCGGCCCTGCATCTTTTTCAACTGGGCGAAGGCATTCTCGTAATTGCCCGGCTTGCCGAGCTGTTCTGAATCGAGCATCAGCACCTGGTCGGAACCGATGATGAGTGCATCGGGATGCGCCGAGGCGGCGGCCTGCGCCTTCAGCACGGACAGCCGCAGCGCCGTGGCGGAGGGCGTTTCGTCGGGCAGCGGGGTTTCGTCCACGTCGGGCGACAGCACGTCGAACGGGATGTGCAGACGGGACAGCAGCTCGCGCCGGTAGCGCGAGGTGGAGGCCAGTACGAGTTTCATTCCGGCTGGATCTCGATCAAGGCCATGTCGGGCGTGACCGCGTCGCCTTTCTTGGCGAAGATGCTGATGACGACACCGGCGATGGGTGCCTGTACCTCGTTCTCCATCTTCATGGCTTCGATCACGAGCACGCCGTCGCCGGCCTTGACCGTCTGGCCGACGCTGACGAGTACGTCGACGATGGTGCCGGGCATGGCGGCCGTGACGTGGCCGGGGTGCGCGGCGCGCGGTTTCTGGCCGGCCGCGGCGGGCGCCGCCGTCTTGCCGTCCTTGCGCGGGCCGCCGCCGGTGTCGCCGGTGACTGCGACTTCGTTCAGGGATTCGATCAGCACTTCCTCGGTCACGCCGTCCACCGAGACAAAGTAGGGGCGCTGGCTGGCATCGGAGCGTCCGCTGCCGGTGAGCTTGATGTGGTAGGTCTCGCCGTGCAGCGTGATCCTGAATTCGTCGGCGGCATAGCGCGGCGCGGCTTCCTGTGCGTCTGCGCCCTTGGGCAGGAGCGGCTCGGGCTTGAGGCTGCCGGCGGCGCGTTCCTGCAGCCAGGTCTTGGCCAGGTCGGGGAACATCGCGTAGGTCAGGACGTCCTCGTCGGAGCGCGCGAGCCCCTCGATCTCGCCGCGCAGCTTGTCGAGTTCGTCGGCGAGCAGGTCGGCCGGCCGGCAGGTGGTGACTTCGAGATCGCCGATCGCGAGTTTGCGGACTTCCTCGTTGACGTGGCCGGGCGCCGCGCCGTAGCGGCCCTGGAGATACAGCTTCACTTCGTTGGTGACCGATTTGTAGCGCGCGCCGGTGAGCACGTTGAGCGCGGCCTGGGTGCCGACGATCTGCGAGGTGGGGGTGACCAGCGGCGGGTAGCCGAGATCCTCGCGCACGCGCGGGATTTCGTCGAGCACGGCGTCCATCCTGTCGAGCGCGCCCTGTTCCTTGAGCTGGTTGGCGAGGTTGGAAATCATGCCGCCCGGCACCTGATTCACCAGCGAGCGGGTGTCGGTGCCGGTGAACTCGGATTCGAACTGCCAGTATTTTCTGCGCACGTCCTTGAAGTAGGCGGAGATTTCCTCCAGCAAAGGCAGCGAGAGGCCGGTATCGTATTCGGTCCCGGCGAGCGCAGCGACGAAGCTCTGCGTGGTGGGATGCGAGGCCCCCTCGGCGAAGGCGCCGATGCAGGTATCGATGATGGTGGCGCCGGCCTCCACGGCTTTCATATGCGTCATGGCGGCCAGCCCGGAAGTGGCATGGCTGTGCGTATGCACCGGCAGGTTCGTGGCTGCGCGGATCGCGCTTACCAGTTCATACGCGGTATAGGGCGTGAGCAGCGCCGCCATGTCCTTGATCGCGATGGTGTCGCAGCCCATCTCGGCCATGCCTCGGGCGAGCTCGACGAAATGCGGGATGTCGTGCACCGGGCTCGTCGTGTAGCTGATCGCTCCTTCGGCGTGCTTGCCGGCAGCCTTCACGGCCTCGATCGATACGCGCAGGTTGCGCAGATCGTTCATCGCATCGAACACGCGGAAGACGTCGACGCCGTTGTCGGCGGATTTCTGCACGAAGGCGCGCACGACATCGTCGGGGTAGTTGCGGTAGCCCAGCAGATTCTGGCCGCGCAGCAGCATCTGGATGCGGGTGTTGGGCAGTGCTTTACGCAGCTTGCGCAGGCGCTCCCACGGGTCCTCGCGCAGGAAGCGCACGCAGGCGTCGAAGGTTGCGCCGCCCCAGGCTTCCAGCGACCAGAAACCGACCGAATCGAGTTTGCCGCAGATCGGCAGCATGTCTTCGGTGCGCATGCGGGTGGCGATGAGGGATTGATGGCCGTCGCGCAGGACGAGATCGGTGACGAATACTTTGGTCATGGTTACAAGCCCTGGTGAGCGGCGATGGCGGCGGCGATGGCGGCAGCCAGTACTTCCGGCGGTTTCTTTTCGGTGTATTGGGTCAGTTCGGGATGGGTCTCGACGAAACTGGTGTTGAACTGCCCGCTGCGGAATTCGGGGTGCTTCAGAATCTGCTGGTAATAGGGAATGGTCGTCTTCACGCCGTAGACCAGCATGTCGGCGAGCGCGCGGCGGCCACGCTCGACGGCCGACTCCCAGGTGAGATTCCACACCGTGAGCTTGGCGCACATCGAATCGAAGTAGGGCGGAATCACGTAGTCGGTGTAGATTGCCGCATCGACGCGCACGCCGGGCCCGCCGGGCGAATAGTAGCGGGTGATCCGGCCCAGGCTGGGCAGGAATTCGTTCTTCGGGTCTTCGGCATTGACACGGAATTCGATGGCGTAGCCGCGGTGCTTGATGTCTTCCTGCTTGTACTGCAGCGGCTGGCCGTCGGCGATGCGGATCTGTTCCTGCACGATGTCGACGCCGGTGATGGTCTCGGTGATGGGATGCTCGACCTGAAGCCGGGTATTCATCTCCATGAAGTAGAACTGGTTGTCCGAGTCGAGCAGGAATTCCACCGTGCCGGCGTTGACGTAACCCACCGCCTTGGCCGCCCGCACGGCGAGCTTGCCGATGTATTGGCGCTGCGCTTCGGTGAGCTGGGGGCTGGGCGCGATCTCGATCAGTTTCTGGTTGCGGCGCTGGATCGAGCAGTCGCGTTCGAACAGATGGATCACGTTGCCTTGGATGTCGCCGATGATCTGCACCTCGATGTGTTTGGGGTGGACCACGCATTTTTCGACGAAGACCTCGGGTTTGCCGAAGGCCTTGCTGGCCTCGGAGACCACGCGGTCGTAGTTCTTCAGCAGCTCTTCCTCGCTGTCGCAACGGCGAATGCCGCGCCCGCCGCCGCCGTTGGTGGCCTTCAGCATCACGGGGTAGCCGATCTTGTTGGCGAGCGTGCGGGCTTCCTCGACGTTCTCGAGGTTGTGATCCGATCCGGGGACGACCGGGATGCCGGCCGCGATCATTGCGTTGCGGGCCTGGATCTTGTCGCCCATGCGGCGGATGACCTCGGGCGACGGGCCGATGAAACGGATGCCGCGGCGGGCGCAGATGGTCGCAAGATCCGGATTTTCGGAGAGGAAACCGTAGCCCGGATGCAGGGCGTCGCAACCGGAGGCGACGGCCAGGTTTGCCAGGGTGTGGGCGTTCAGATAGCCCAGGATCGGGTCCTTGCCGATATGGTAGGCTTCGTCGGCTTTTTTCACGTGCAGGGCATGGCGATCGGCGTCGGTGTAGATGGCGACCGACTTGATGCCGAGCTCGGCGCAGGCGCGCACGATGCGGACGGCGATCTCGCCCCGGTTGGCGACCAGTATCTTCTTAATCATGGCCGCGGTTTCTTTGACAAAAATAACGACAAATCATATTATTGCGGGCTAATGTTTAACCGGGTGCGCCAAATCCTGCCGTTTGCATCTGCCTTCCCTTCGGCGGGCGGCTGACGTCGTGATGGCGCCCGTCGAAGTCGATCCGCGGCAGTTTTGCGCTGGCAGGCAGTCATGGGAAGTCAGATCGGATGCGTCCGCGTTCCCGAGGCTCGGTCAGGAATTTACGCAAGGCAGCCTGTTCTGTCGAGTCGCCGGCGAAACGGACCCGCGCGGTACGATGTTCCTGCTTCTGCGTATCGAGGGTGCGCTGACGATGGCCTGTCAGCGTTGTCTCGGCGAGATGCGGCATCCGCTGGCGCTGGACCACCGGCTGGTGCTGGCACGCGACGCCGCCGAGCTGGAACGGCTGGATGCGGACCCCGACTGCGACGCGATCCCGGTTGAAGGCAGGCTCGATCTGATCGCGCTGATTGAAGACGAAGTGTTGTTGAGCCTGCCTCTGGCGGCCATGCACGCGGAAGGCGAATGTCCCCAGGGGGACGCACACATTACTTAAGGAGCAAGAAATGGCTGTCCAACAGAACAAGAAATCCCCGTCCAAGCGCGGCATGCATCGCGCCCACGATTTTCTGACCAATCCGCCGCTCGCGGTTGAGCCGACCACCGGCGAAACCCACCTGCGCCACCATATCAGCCCCAACGGCTTCTATCGTGGCCGCAAGGTCGTCAAGACCAAGGCTGACTGAGAATCCTCGCCGCCGCGTTGCGTGGCGGCACTGTCCGGTTCACCTTCCGGCTGAATGAGAAACATCACTGTCGCCATCGATGTCATGGGCGGCGATCACGGCCCCCATGTCACGGTCCCGGCGGCGCTGCGCTGCCTGTCGCGCAGCCCCGACCTGAATGTCATTCTGGTGGGGCCGCAGGACGTCATTGCTGCCGAGCTCAAGGCCCGGCGTGCCAAAACCACCCCCCGCCTGATCGTGCGCCATGCCAGTCAGGTCGTGGCGATGGATGAGCCGCCGGCACAGGCGTTGCGGGGCAAGAAGGATTCCTCGATGCGCGTGGCCATCGATCTCGTCAAATCCGGCGAGGCCGATGCCTGTGTATCGGCGGGCAATACGGGCGCGTTGATGGCCACGGCGCGTTTCGTGCTGAAAACGCTGCCCGGTATCGACCGGCCCGCGATTGCCGCCGTCATGCCAACCCTTGCCGGCCATGCCCTGGTGCTCGACATGGGCGCCAACGTCGATTGTACGGCCGAGCATCTGCTGCAGTTCGGCATCATGGGCGCGATGCTGGTGTCGGCGGTGGAACACAAGCCGAATCCCAGTGTCGGTCTGCTGAACATCGGCGAAGAGGACATCAAGGGCAACGAGATGGTGAAACAGGCCGCCGAGCTGTTGCGCGACAGCCATCTCAATTTCTACGGCAACGTGGAAGGCAACGATATCTTCAAGGGCACGACCGACGTGGTGGTCTGCGACGGTTTCGTCGGCAACGTCACGCTCAAGGCCTCGGAGGGCCTCGCCAAGATGATCTCGACCACGCTGCGGGCCGAATTCAGGCGCAATTGGCGAACCCGCCTGGCCGGCCTGTTTGCCTTGCCCGTACTGAACGCCTTCAAGCGCCGGCTCGACCCCCGCCGCTTCAATGGCGCCACGCTGCTGGGGCTGCGGGGCGTGGTGGTGAAGAGCCACGGCTCGGCCGACCGCTTCGCGTTCGAACACGCCATCGAGACGGCAAGCGACGAGGTGCGCAACAGCGTGCTGAAACGCATTACCGAACAGATCCAACTCCAGCAACGGGTGGCCGCTTGACCTATTCCCGCATTCTCGGAACGGGCAGCTATCTGCCCGCGCACATTCTGACCAACGCCGACCTCGAAAAAATGGTCGAAACGACCGATCAGTGGATCGTCGACCGTACCGGCATCCGCGCGCGGCACATCGCCGCCGAGGGGGAACTCACCAGCGATCTGGCCGTGCATGCTGCGCGCGCGGCGCTCGATGCGGCCGGACTCGCACCCGATGACATCGACCTGCTGGTGCTTGCCACCACGACGCCCGATCTGGTCTTTCCCAGCACCGCCTGTATTGTCCAGTCCAAGCTCGGCATGACCAACGGCAAGCCGGCCTTCGATCTGCAGGCCGTATGCAGCGGTTTCGTGTACGCGCTGTCCGTTGCCGACCAGTTCGTCCGCACCGGCGCGGCGAAACGCGCGCTGGTGGTCGGCGCCGAAACCCTGTCGCGCATCACCGACTGGAGCGACCGCAGCAACTGCATCCTGTGGGGCGATGGCGCCGGTGCCGTGGTGATTGGTGCCTCCGACACGCCCGGCATCATCGCGACCCATATTCATGCCGACGGCCGTTACAAGGAACTGCTGCGCACCACGACCGGCGCCTCGTCGGGCCTGAAGGAGGCCGCCTTCATGCGCATGGAAGGCAATGCCGTATTCAAGATGGCTGTCAATACGCTTGACCGCATCGTCGACGAGACCCTCGAAGCCAACGGCCTGAAAAAATCCGACATCGACTGGCTGGTCCCGCATCAGGCCAATATCCGCATCATTTCGGCCACCGCGAAAAAACTCGGCATGAGCATGGACAACGTCGTGACCACAGTGGCGAACCATGGCAACACCTCCGCCGCTTCGGTGCCGCTGGCCTTCGACGTGGCCGTGCGCGACGGCCGCATCAGGCGTGGCCAGACCATACTGATGGAAGCTTTCGGCGGCGGCTTCACATGGGGCTCCGCGCTTCTCAAATACTGATCCCATGTCGAATTCAAAACGATACTTTGCGGATTTCGCCTTGCCGTGCTTCGGCACGGTCGGCGGCGCAGCTTCGCGTCTCGTTTCGAATGCGTCATGGAAGAGGATTTTGTCGTGAAACTCGCATTCGTATTCCCCGGTCAGGGCTCGCAGTCGGTCGGCATGATGGCAGGCTGGGGCGAACGTCCTGAAGTCCGTGCCACGTTCGAGGAAGCCTCCGGTGCGCTTGGCGAGGATCTCTGGCGCCTGGTGGCCGAAGGCCCGGCCGAGGTGCTCAACCAGACCGTCAACACGCAGCCCGCGATGCTTGCAGCGGACGTCGCCGCCTGGCGCGTCTGGCAGGCGGCAGGCGGCGCGGCGCCCGCCCTGCTGGCGGGGCACAGTCTCGGAGAATATGCCGCGCTGGTTGCAGCGGGCGCGTTGAATTTCCCCGATGCCATACGTCTGGTGCGTTTCCGCGCCGAGGCCATGCAGGCGGCCGTGCCGGAAGGCGTCGGCGCGATGGCCGCCATCCTCGGCCTCGACGATGACACGGTGCGCGCAGTCTGCGCCGGAGCCGCGGCCGGCGAGGTGGTCGAAGCCGTGAATCTCAATTCGCCCGGCCAGGTGGTGATCGCCGGCAACAAGGCTGCCGTGGAGCGTGCGATGGCGCTGGCGAAAGAGAAAGGCGCCAAGCGTGCGCTGCCGCTGCCGGTGTCCGTTCCTTCGCATTCCTCGCTGATGCAGCCGGCGGCCGACAGGCTGTTGGCGCATCTGCAGTCCGTTACTGTTTCCACCCCGGCGCTTCCCGTTCTGCACAACACCGATGTGCAGATCCATGCCGAACCGGAAGCAATCCGCATTGCGCTGGCGAAGCAGCTGCATACCCCGGTGCGTTGGGTTGAAACCGTGCAGGCATTGAAAGCGGCCGGTGTCGAACGTGTGATCGAGTGTGGCCCCGGCAAGGTGCTGGCGGGGCTCGGCAAGCGCATCGACGACAGTCTGCCGGCCGTGGCGCTGGTGGACGAAGCCAGCCTCGCGGCGGCGCTCAACTGACAAGGAGACGACATGCAGGAAGGACACATCGCGACCGGCTTTGATCTTGGCGGCCAGATTGCCCTCGTGACGGGTGCCAGCCGCGGCATCGGCCAGGCCATTGCCCTGGCGCTGGGCAAGGCGGGCGCAACCGTGATCGGCACCGCCACCAGCGAAAGCGGCGCGAAGGCGATCGGCGACTATCTCGCCGCGGCGAACGTCAAGGGCAGCGGCATGAAGCTCAACGTGACCGACGCGGCCGAGGTCGATACGGTCATCGCCGCCATCGAGAAGGATGTCGGCACCATCGGCATCCTCGTCAACAACGCCGGCATCACGCGGGACAATCTGCTGATGCGGATGAAGGACGAGGAGTGGGACGCCATCATGGCGACCAACCTCACCTCCGTGTTCCGTCTGTCGCGCGCGGTGCTGCGCGCGATGATGAAGGCACGGCAGGGGCGCATCGTCTCGATCGCCTCGGTGGTGGGCGCGATGGGCAATGCCGGCCAGACCAATTACAGCGCGGCCAAAGCCGGCATCATGGGCTTCACCAAATCGCTCGCACGCGAGGTGGGGAGCCGCAACATCACTGTCAACTGCGTGGCGCCGGGGTTCATCGACACCGACATGACCCGCGCACTGCCCGACGCGCAGCGGCAGGCCCTGCTGGCCCATATCCCTCTGGGCCGGCTGGGGTCGGCGGACGATATCGCGCAGGCCGTGCTCTTTCTGGTGTCGCCTGCGGCGGCTTACGTTTCGGGCAGCACGCTGCACGTGAATGGCGGCATGTACATGGCATAGGTCACAGCGAATTTAGGCATGTCAAATTTTGGTAGAATTCACCGGCTTCAATTTCATTGAAGCTCTATTTCTAGAGAGGATCAGTAATGGATAACGTACAGCGTGTAATCAAGGTCGTCGCCGAGCAACTGGGCGTCAACGAAGCGGACATCAAGAAAGAGTCCTCTTTCGTGGGCGATCTGGGCGCCGACTCGCTCGACACGGTGGAACTGGTGATGGCGCTGGAAGAAGAGTTCGGCTGCGAGATTCCCGATGAGGAAGCCGAAAAGATCACGACCGTCCAGCAGGCGATCGACTACGTCAACAGCCACTCGAGCTGATCGTTCAATCATAAAAAGGGCCGACATTTGTACAAGCGTCGCGTCGTCGTTACCGGCCTGGGAATCATCTCCCCGGTCGGCAACACCCCCCGGGAAGCCTGGGACAATCTGGTTGCCGGCCGCAGCGGCATCGCCCGCATCACCCGTTTCGACCCCACACCCTTCGCCGCCCACATGGCGGGAGAAGTCAAAGGTTTCGACGTCGAACAGTACCTCAATGCCAAGGAAGCGCGCCGGATGGATGTCTTCATCCAGTACGGCATGGCTGCGGGCATTCAGGCGATACGCGATTCGGGGCTCGAAATCACCGATGCCAATGCGGAGCGCGTCGGCATCAACATCGGTTCCGGTATCGGTGGGCTGCCACTGATCGAGGAAACCCACGCGCTGCTTGCGGAGTCCGGACCGCGCAAGATTTCGCCGTTCTTCATTCCCGGTTCGATCATCAACATGATTTCGGGCAACCTGTCGATCCTCTATGGAATCAAGGGGCCCAATCTGGCCGTGGTCACGGCCTGCACCACCGGTCTGCATGCCATCGGACTGTCCGCGCGCATGATCGCGCATGGTGACGTGGACGTGATGGTCGCGGGCGGTTCGGAATCGGCCGTGTCGCCGCTGGGCGTGGGCGGTTTTGCCGCGGCGCGCGCACTGTCGACCCGCAACGACGATCCGGCTACGGCGAGCCGTCCCTGGGACAAGGATCGCGATGGCTTCGTCCTGGGTGAGGGAGCCGGCGTGATGGTGCTGGAGGAATACGAACATGCCAAGGCGCGCGGCGCGAGAATCTACGCCGAACTCGCCGGCTTCGGCATGAGCGGCGACGCCTATCACATGACGGCGCCTTCCACCGACGGTCCGAAGCGTTCGATGCTGAATGCGTTGCGGGATGCGGGCATCAATTCCGACCAGATCCAGTACATCAACGCACACGGCACGTCCACCCCGCTGGGCGACAAGAACGAGACGGAAGCGATCAAGCTCGCGCTCGGCGATGCCGCCTACAAGGCCGTCGTCAATTCGACCAAGTCCATGACCGGCCATCTGCTGGGGGGCGCGGGTGGCGTGGAGTCGGTATTCAGCGTCCTGGCGGTGCATCACCAGATTTCGCCGCCCACCATCAACATCTTCAGCCAGGATCCGGAGTGCGATCTCGATTACTGCGCCAACACGGCACGCGACCTGCACATCGAAGCCGCCCTGAAGAACAACTTCGGATTCGGCGGCACCAACGGCTCGCTGGTGTTCAAGCGCGTCTGAGCCGTCCCCGCCAGACGTGAACACCGACGCTCCGGGCAGGTCACGCGCATCCCGGCCTGCCGGCTGTCTGTACGGTGCGCCATGAAGCGCGTCAATGGCCAGCCGGCCGAGCATCTCGATCTAAGCAACCGCGGGTTGGCCTACGGAGACGGTGTTTTTCGCACATTGCGCGCGACCGCGGGTCGTCTGCTCTGGTGGTCCGACCATGCGGCGCGGCTCGCTGCCGATTGTGCGGCCCTGGGGCTGGCCTGCCCCGACGCCGATCTGCTACGGGCCGACGCCTGCGCCGTTGCGGGCAACGCCGACTGTGTCGTCAAGCTGATCCTGACCCGAGGCGGCGCCACGCGGGGCTACGCACCCGCCGACGGCGCCGTCACCCGGATCGCGATGGCGGCGCCGTTGCCGCCACACGCGCAGGCCGGTGCCCTGCCCGATGTGCGGGTGCGCCTGTGCGATTTGCGTCTGGGGCGACAGCCGAGACTGGCGGGTGTCAAGCACCTGAACCGCCTGGAAAATGTGCTGGCACGGGCCGAATGGCAGGACCCCGTGATTTTCGAGGGTCTGTTGTGCGACGCATCGGGCTGGCTGGTGGGCGGCACCATGAGCAATCTGTTCTGGGTCACGCAGGGCATTCTGCATACACCCGAGCTCGATCAATGCGGCGTCGCAGGCGTGGCGCGTGCGCGGCTGCTGCGGGCGGCGGATCGGCTGGGCATCCCGGTGCGTCTCGGCCACTGGCCGCCGGAGGCGCTCCAGGCCGCCGATGAGGTGCTGATCTGCAACAGCTTGATGGGCGTGCGCCGGGTGGCCATGCTCGACGCCACCCCACTGCCGCAGGCGGGCTGGCGTGCGCGTCTTGACGAGGCTTTGCATGAAACGCCGGATTAAATCCCTGTTTGGACTGGCGCTGCTCGTCGCGTTGCTGGGCACGGCCTGGCTCGCGTGGTACGCCTGGCGTCCCATGACGCCTGCCGCCCTGCCGGTCACGCTGAACGTGACGCCCGGGACAACACTGCGCGGGCTGGCCGTCATGCTGCAACGCGAGGGGGTGACCGGCCATCCGTTCGCGTTTCGACTGCTCGGACGTCTGACCGGCAAGGGCGGCACGCTGAAGGCGGGCGTCTATATCCTGGAGCAGCCGGTGTCGCCGCTTGCGCTCTACGGCAAGCTGGAGCGCGGTGAAGTATCGCAGGCGGCCGTGCAGTTCATCGAAGGCTGGAATCTGCGCGACGTCCGGGCGGCGCTCGCGGCGCAGCCGCTGCTCAAGCGCGACAGTGCCGTGCTGAGTGAAGCCGAACTGGCCCAGGCCATCGGTGCCGACCAGCCGCGTCTCGAAGGCCTGCTGTTTCCCGATACCTATTTCTATGCGCCACATGCCTCCGATCTGGGCGTTCTGCGCCGTGCCTACCGGCTGCAGCGCGAGAAATTGCTGGCCGCCTGGGAAACGCGTGCGCCCGGCCTGCCGTACCGCACGCCTTACGAGGCGCTGATCATGGCCTCGATCGTCGAAAAGGAAACCGGCGCGGCGTTCGAGCGACCGACCATCGCCGGCGTGTTCGTCAACCGGCTGCGCCTGGGCATGCGCCTGCAGACCGATCCGACCGTCATCTACGGACTGGGTACGCGTTTCGACGGCAACCTGCGCAAAATCGACCTGCAGACCGACACGCCCTACAACACCTATACCCGTGCCGGCCTGCCGCCCACGCCAATCGCCATGCCGAGCGAGGCCGCGATCCGGGCGGCCCTGAATCCGGAGCGCACCGACGCCCTGTACTTCGTCTCGCGCGGCGACGGCACCCATGTGTTCTCCAGCACGCTCGACGCGCATAATCGTGCCGTGAACCGGTATCAGCGATGACGAATCCAGGCAAATTCATCACCCTCGAAGGCGTCGATGGCGCCGGCAAGAGCACCCACCTTGCTTTCATCGCCGACAGGCTGCGCGCGCAGGGGCACGAAGTCGTCGTCACTCGCGAGCCGGGGGGTACGCCGCTGGGCGAGACCCTGCGCGAACTGCTGCTGCACCGCGACATGGATGCGGATACCGAACTCCTGCTGATGTTTGCTGCCCGGCAGGCGCATCTGGCCGAATGCATCCAGCCTGCGCTGGCGCGCGGCGCCTGGGTGGTGTCCGACCGTTTCACCGACGCGAGCTACGCCTATCAGTGCGGCGGGCGGGGCATTCCGGTCGAACGGGTCGCCGCGTTGGAAGCCTGGGTGCAGCGCGGGTTCGCACCGGACCTGACGCTGCTGTTCGACGTGACCCCGGATGTGGCCGAGGCCCGGCGCAGCGCTGCCCGCACTGCCGATCGTTTCGAACGCGAGGCCGACAGCTTCTTCGGTCGCGTGCGCCAGGCTTATCTCGATCGCGCGCGCGCCGAGCCGCAGCGCATGCGCGTGCTCGACGCAGGCAAAAGCATCGCGGCGCTACAGACCGAGATTGCCGGTTTGTTGGACAGGCTGGCATGAGCGCCCCGTATCCCTGGCTGGACGTGACGTGGCACCGCCTGCTGGACAGCCGGCCGCGCCCGGCGCAAGCCCTGCTGCTGGCCGGACCGCGCGGGACGGGGAAGGGCGCGCTGGCGCGTGCCTGGGCGCAGGCGCTGCTCTGCGAATCGCCGCGTCAGGACGGTGAGGCCTGCGGCGCCTGCGCGGCCTGCCATTGGTTCGAGGCCGGCACCCACCCCGATTTCCTCGACGTCGGCCTGCAGGAAAAAACCAGCCGCGAGGGCGAGATCCGGATGGCGACTGCCATTGAGGTCGACCAGGCGCGTGAAGCCGTCGAGTTCGTCCGGCTTTCCACTTATCGGGCGGGACACCGTGTCGTGCTGGTCGATCCGGCCGACAGCCTCAATCTGGCCGCGGCCAACGCCCTGTTAAAGGTGCTGGAGGAGCCGCCGTTAAATACCGTATTCGTGCTGGTGTCGGATCAGCCGCGCCGTTTGCTGCCCACGATACGCAGCCGCTGTACACGGGTCGAGATCGGCCTGCCCGCGGCGGAAGCGGCCACCGCATGGTTGGTGGGGCAGGGTGTGGCAAACGCGTCGGCACTGCTGGCGATGACCGGTTCGCCGCTGGACGCCGTACGTTGGGGCGAAAGCGGCGATCTGGACGAACGGCGTGAGCTACTCGAGGGGCTGGCGCATCCCGAACGGCTCGATCCGGTGGTTTCGGGCGAACGATGGAAAGCACTTGCGCCGCGGTTGTGGCATGCAGTGGTCTACAAATGGCTGGCCGATTTGCTGGCAGTGCGCTTGCGCGGCGCGGTGCGGTTCAATCCGGATTTTGCCGATACGCTGATGCGGCTCGGCGGCAGGACGGATTTGTCGGCGTTGCTGGCCCTGTCGAGGCAGCAGGCCGAGGCGGGCAGAACACTCGATCACCCGCTCAATCGCGCGTTGCAGTTGCAGAGCTGGCTGGTCCGGTACCGCCACTTGTTCGAATGATTCTTGGGATGAGAAGCGCATGAGTGCAAACCTGAACGAACCCGGCGGCGTACGCCCTGGCGTGCTGTCCTTGTCGATCAAGGAGAAATCCGCGCTGTTCGCGGCCTACATGCCTTTCGTCAAGGGCGGTGGACTCTTCATTCCCACCAACAAGCAGTACAAGATGGGCGAAGAGGTCTTCATGCTGCTCACGCTGATGGAGGATCCGGCCAAATTGCCCGTATCCGGCAAGGTGGTCTGGATCACGCCGGCGGGCGCACACGGGGGCCGCACCCAAGGCGTCGGCGTCCAGTTTGCATTCAACGAAAGCGGGAAAATGGCGCAGAACAAGATTGAAGGTCTGCTCGGGGGTTCGCTAAAATCCACCCGTCCCACACACACACTGTAGGGCAGGTACAGGATTCGTCCGGACGCGACAGTGCGCGTTTCCCGGCGGCCGGCGCCCCGTGCCTGAGCCCTGCTTTTCGCCCATGTTCGTCGATTCCCATTGCCACATCAATTTCCCAGACCTCGCCGCCCGCCTGCCGCAGATATTTGAGCGCATGGCGGCCAACGAGGTCACGCATGCCCTGTGCATCGGCGTCGAACTGGAGAAGTTTCCCGAAATCCGGGCACTCGCCGAGGCGCACGCCAACGTGTATGCCTCGGTCGGCGTACATCCGGACCACGAGGACTGTACCGAGCCATCGGCCGAGGATCTCGTTGCCCTTGCCGGTCATCCGAAGGTCGTGGCCATCGGTGAAACCGGACTGGATTACTTTCGGCTGACCGGCGACCTGGAGTGGCAGCGGACGCGCTTTCGTACCCATATACGCGCCGCGCGCGCCTGTCACAAACCGCTGGTGATCCATACCCGTGCGGCGGCCGACGACACGCTCGGGATCATGCGCGAGGAAAACGCCGGCGAGGCAGGCGGGGTGATGCATTGCTTCACGGAGAGCCTGGCGGTGGCCGAAGCGGCCATCGATCTGGGCTTCCATATTTCGTTTTCCGGCATCGTTACGTTCAAGAACGCGGCGGCCTTGCGCGACGTGGCAGCGGCGGTGCCGCTGGAACGCATGCTGATCGAGACCGATTCGCCTTATCTGGCGCCCGTGCCGCATCGCGGGCAGACCAACGAGCCGGGCTTCGTCAGGCATGTGGCCGAAGAGATCGCTCGCATCAGGAATTTGTCCGTGGAAGAAGTGGGCCAGGCGACTTCACGCAATTTCTTCCGCCTGTTTGGAATCGCGCCGGGGCAGGGTGCCTGATAACGGCATACAGCGATAAAAAGCCACCCGCAGGTGGCTTTTTATCGCTTATTTCTTGAGCTGTGGCTGGTCGAGGTAGCGCACGTCCTTGACCGACAGCGGAAGCGGGTTGATGTACTGGTAGCCTTTGCCCATCCAGTAGGCCAGTTCGGGGAACCCTGCCGGCACCACGGTGATGAAGCCGTGCATGTCTTCGGCCTGGAAGCCGGCGGCCTTCATGGCGTTGTTGCACATCTTGAACTCCACGCCTTCCTTCGCCAGGTCGGCCATCTTGTCGATCGCACCCTGGTATTTCAGGTAATTCTCCTTGGCGAATGCGCGCAGCTCGGGGCCGTGCGTGACGACCACAACCTTGCCCTTGGTGACCTTCTGGGTATTCTTGACGAAGTTGTACAGGATGTTGAGCTGCTGCGGGTCGGCGTAGTTGACGTCGAACACGACATCGGTAACCGGCATGTCGTGCATGTCGACCTTGGCGGTGCCATAAGGCGCAAGCTCCGAAGCAAGCACGGGTTGCGCCGGGGCTGCGGCGATGGCGGCAGCGAGGCCAATGTAAAGCAGATTCAGTTTCATCGATATTCTCCTCTCCACATTTAAGTGTTGTGATGTGCGCGTTTGACAATGCCGCACGGCTGCGCACGAAGCCGCACTGCAATCCGTTCTGCTCAGGCGTGCCCGCCGTTTTTTTGCGTTCTCGAAAGTGTATCCAGCCAGCCGGTCAGGAATCGCGTTTCGCTCAGGATCGCGTCGGAGTCTCCCAGGGCATTGGCAACCAGGCTGATCCCCTGAAGCGCTGAAATCAGGTGTAGCGCGTGGGTTTTGGCCTGCTTCCTGGTGAAACCGGCGAGCCCGAATTGCGCTTCCGACCAGGCCAGAAGATGGGTGAACAGGCGCGAGGCCACCGTACTCAAGGGGCCGCGCCCCTTGGCCAGTTCGTAACACAAACTGCCGATGGGGCAGCCGTACAGTGCATCGATCTCGCGATCTTCCGCCCACACGTTGACCAATGCCTTCAAGCGGGCCCGGGGAGTCGGCAGGCGGTCGAGTTTTTCGAGCAGCGCGTCGATGTCGCTGACTCTGCGTTCGGTGACGGCCTCGGCCAGTGCGTCTTTCGTCTTGAAGTAGTAGTAGATGCCGCCCAGCGGGAGTTTCGCCATTTCGGCCACATCGGCCAGCGTGGTGTTGGAAAAGCCTTTCTGGTGCACCAGCGTCGCGGCTGCGGCAGTCAGACGTTCCCTTTTGCTGTGCGTCGGGTTCATGGCGGCTATATAGTTAGTCAGTTAACTAACTATATAGCATGGCGATTCGGGGTGACAATGGCCATCAGGCGGTTCTGGTCGGAAAAGACCAGTCAGAGGATCGAGGGTGTCAAGGTAACGCCTTGCGGAATTTACGGCTCAGATGGGCCCGTATTCGGGTCGGAAATTTGAGGCCGGGCGTGAGCCGATCTGGCTTCGGAACGGTGCAAGGGCAGTCGGGCAGCGGAATCCGGGGGAGGTTGCGCCGGAGAGACCTCTGCCCGGTCTGCGCGCCGAATGTGTTTCGGGCGCAAGCTTCCGGCTTACTGGCTGAAGAAGGCCTTCACCTTGTCCATGAAGGATTGGGCGCGCGGGTTGTTGTTGCGGCCCGAGGCGAGATTGTCGAATTCGCGGAGCAGCTCGCGCTGGCGCTCCGAAAGATTCACGGGTGTTTCGACCAGCATGTGGCACAGCAGATCGCCCGGCGCATGACTGCGGACGCCCTTGATGCCTTTGCCGCGCAGCCGGAATATCTTGCCGGTCTGCGTTTCGGCCGGAATCTTGATTTTGGCGTGACCGTCCAGAGTGGGAATTTCCACTTCGCCACCCAGCGCGGCGATCACGAAACTGATGGGCATTTCGCAATGCAGATCGTCGCCATCCCGTTTGAAAACCGGGTGCTCCTTCAGACTGATGACGACATAGAGATCGCCCGCGGGCCCACCGTTGACACCGGCTTCGCCTTCGCCGGCCAGCCGGATACGGTCGCCGCTGTCGACACCGGCCGGAATCTTGACCGAGAGTGTCTTGTGTTTCTTGACCCGGCCTTCGCCATGGCAGCTGGGGCAGGGGTCCGCCACCATCTTGCCGGTGCCACCGCAACGGGGGCAGGTCTGCTGCACGGAGAAAAACCCCTGCTGGATACGGACCTGTCCGTGGCCGCCGCAGGTGGTGCAGGTGGTTGGCTGGGTCCCGGGCTTGGCGCCGCTACCGTGGCAGGTCGCGCATTCTTCCAGCGCGGGCACACGGATTTTCGTCTCGGTGCCGCGCGCGGCTTCTTCGAGGCCGATTTCCAGGTTGTAGCGTAGATCGGCGCCCCGATAGACGCGTTCGCGTCGATTGCCGCCCCCGAAGATGTCGCCGAAGATGTCCGAAAAGGCGTCTGCAAACCCGCTGTTGCTGCCGAATCCTCCGCCCATGCCAGCTTGCGGGTCTACGCCGGCATGGCCGAACTGGTCGTAGGCCGAGCGTTTGTCGGCATCCGAGAGGATTTCGTAGGCCAGCTTCGCTTCCTTGAATTTCTCTTCCGCACCCTTGTCGTCTGGGTTGCGGTCGGGATGGAATTTCATGGCCAGCTTGCGGTAGGCCTTCTTGATTTCCTCATCTGAAGCGTTCTTGGCGACGCCGAGGATTTCGTAGTAATCGCGTTTGCTCATTTTCCGGGGGCCAGGGTTCGGGATATAGGGGCGAGGGGATGGGGGGCGGGGAAAAAGGAAAGGCCGCGTGGCGCGACCCTCCCTGGATACCGTCCCCTGATTCCTGGCCTCTTACTTGTCCTTCACCTCTTCGAATTCGGCATCGACCACATTGTCATCGGCCGGTGACTGGCCGCCGCCATTGTCGGCGGCGCCAGGTTGCGCGCTGCCTTTGGCCTGTTCTTCCTGGTACATCTTCTCGGCCAGTTTGTGGCTGGCCTGGGCCAGGGCGTTGGTCTTGGCTTCGATGGCGTCCTTGTCGCCTTCGCGCACGGCGTCTTCGCATTCCTTCATCGCGGCTTCGATGGCGGTTTTTTCTTCCGCCGTCACCTTGTCGCCGTGTTCGGCCAGTGTTTTCTTGACCGAGTGGATCATGGCATCGGCCTGGTTGCGGGCAGTCGCCAGTTCGAATGCCTTGTGATCTTCGGCAGCGTTGGCTTCGGCATCCTTGACCATGCGCTGGATTTCGTCCTCGTTCAGGCCGGAGCTGGCCTGGATGCGGATCTTGTTCTCCTTGCCGGTCGCCTTGTCTTTGGCCGAGACGTGCAGGATGCCGTTGGCATCGATGTCGAAAGTGACCTCGATCTGCGGCATGCCGCGCGGCGCGGGCGGGATGTCGGTGAGATTGAACTGGCCCAGGCTCTTGTTGCCGGCAGCCATTTCGCGTTCACCCTGCAACACGTGCACGGTCACTGCGTTCTGGTTGTCGTCGGCGGTCGAGAACACCTGCGAAGCCTTGGTGGGGATCGTGGTGTTTTTCTGGATCAGCTTGGTCATCACGCCGCCCAGGGTTTCGATGCCCAGCGACAGCGGGGTCACGTCGAGCAGCAATACGTCCTTGACGTCGCCCTTCAGCACGCCGCCCTGGATCGAGGCACCCACGGCCACGGCTTCGTCCGGGTTCACGTCGCGGCGCGGTTCCTTGCCGAAGAAATCCTTTACCGCATCGATCACCTTGGGCATGCGGGTCTGGCCGCCGACCAGGATCACGTCGTCGATCTGCGAGGTCGACAGGCCGGCATCCTTGAGTGCGATCTTGCAGGGCTCGATCGAGCGGGCGATCAGGTCTTCCACCAGCGCCTCGAACTTGGCGCGGGTGATCTTCACCTGCAGGTGCTTGGGTCCGGAGGCGTCGGCCGTGATGTAGGGCAGGTTGACCTCGGTCTGCTGTGCGGACGACAGTTCGATCTTGGCCTTCTCGGCGGCTTCCTTCAGGCGCTGCAGCGCGAGCACGTCCTTCTTCAGGTCGACGCCCTGCTCCTTCTTGAATTCTTCGGCGATGTAGTCGATCAGGCGCTGATCGAAGTCTTCGCCGCCGAGGAAGGTGTCGCCGTTGGTCGACAGCACTTCGAACTGGTGCTCGCCGTCGAGGTCGGCGATTTCGATGATCGAAATGTCGAAGGTGCCGCCGCCGAGGTCGTACACGGCGATCTTGCGGTCGCCTTCCTTCTTGTCCATGCCGAAGGCGAGCGCGGCCGCGGTCGGCTCGTTGATGATGCGCTTGACGTCCAGGCCCGCGACGCGGCCGGCATCCTTGGTGGCCTGGCGCTGGCTGTCGTTGAAGTAGGCGGGGACGGTGATGACGGCCTCGGTGACTTCCTCGCCGAGGTAGTCCTCGGCGGTCTTCTTCATCTTGCGCAGCACTTCGGCGGAGATCTGCGGCGGCGCCATTTTCTTGTCGCGCACTTCCACCCAGGCGTCACCGTTGTCGGCTTTGACGATGCGGTAGGGCATGAGGCCGATGTCCTTCTGGACTTCCTTCTCCTCGAAGCGGCGGCCGATCAGCCGTTTGACTGCATAGAGCGTGTTCTTCGGGTTGGTGACGGCCTGGCGCTTGGCCGGCGCGCCGACCAGGATTTCACCGTCGTCCGTATAGGCGATGATCGACGGCGTGGTGCGCGTGCCTTCCGCGTTTTCGATGACCTTGGGGGTGCCGTTTTCCATGACGGCCACGCAGGAGTTGGTGGTGCCGAGGTCGATACCGATGATGCGTCCCATGATGATGTCCTTCTAGATAGATTTGGATTGCTTCGAATGTGGGGGGCGGAGGCCTGATTTCAAGGGTGTTTCAGGCATCCTTGCCCTTGGCGACCAGCACCAGGGCGGGGCGCAGCGTACGCTCGTGCAGGCGGTAGCCTTTCTGCAGTACGGTGACCACGGTGTTGGCCGGCTGGTCGGATTCGACCACCTGGATGGCCTGATGCAGGTGCGGGTCGAATTTGTCGCCGATCGGGTCGACGTCGTAAAGCTGGTATTTGCCGAAAGCGGCAGACAGCTGCTTCAACGTAAGTTCCACGCCTTCGCGCAGCTTCTCGGTGCTGGCCGAGGCGTCGGCCAGTGCGGCTTCCAGGCTGTCCTTCACGGCGAGCAGTTCGCTGGCGAAGCCTTCCACGGCAAATTTGCGCGCCTTGTCGGCTTCCTCGGCGGCGCGGCGGCGCATGTTCTCGGTTTCGGCCTTGGCGCGCAGCCAGGCGTCGTGATGCTCGGCGGCCACCTGTTCGGCGGCCTGGAGCTGCTCTTCCAGACTTGGCATGATGTCCTTTTCGTGTGCCTGGGCACCGGCCGGCGCAGTGTCAGGGGTCTCGGTCTTGATTTCGTCCTGCATGGGGGCTCCTGATTCGGTTCTCGCGCGCAGGTGGGGACGAAAAAGCCTGTTTCAAGGGCTTCGTGCACGATTTTGTTGCCCAAAGCAGACGCGGTGTCGCGCAATTGCCGCAGGGAGGGGCTTCCGGTATGATGCGCGGCTTCGCGGAGAGGTGGATGAGCGGTTTAAGTCGCACGCCTGGAAAGCGTGTTCAGGGTAATACCCTGACGGGGGTTCGAATCCCCCCCTCTCCGCCACTCCATCAGCGTCTTCCCCTCTGAATCATTTTCTGCAGGCTGCCGCACGCGCCAGCAGCAGTGCGCGTTCGCGCGCGTTCCGCGCGAGCGCAGCTGCGCGCTCGAATTCCGCGCGCGCTTCTTCGATGCGGTCGAGGCGGACGAGCAGGTCGCCGCGCACGCTGGGTAGCAGGTGGTAGTGCGTCAGCGCAGGCTCGGCGAGCAGGGCGTCGACCTGTTCGAGGCCGGCGGCCGGGCCATGTGCCATGCCGTTGGCAACCGCGCGGTTGAGCGCGACGACGGGCGAAACGACAACCTGGGCGAGCGCATCGTAGAGCGTGGCGATGCGGGCCCAGTCGGTAGCATCGGCCGTGGCGGCGCGGGCGTGGCAGGCCGCGATGGCCGCCTGCAGGGTGTAAGGGCCGGGCGGCCCGGGCAGGGCCTGCGCACGGTCGAGCGCGGCCAGACCGCGCCGGATCAGCAGGCGGTCCCAGCGTGTGCGGTCCTGGTCCGGCAACAGAATGGGTTCGCCCTTGGCGTCGACGCGCGCACCCAGCCGCGAGGCCTGGATTTCCATCAGCGCGAGCAGGCCGTGTACTTCGGCTTCGCCCGGCATCAGGTCAGCGAGGATGCGTCCCAAACGCTGCGCGTCGGCACAGAGGTCGGGGCGCATCCAGTCGTCCCCGGCGGTGGCGGCATAGCCTTCGTTGAAAATGAGATAGACGACTTCGAGCACGGAGGCGAGTCGCGCCGCGAGTGCGTCGCCGCGCGGCACTTCGTAGGCGACGCCCGCCTCGGCCAGGGTGCGCTTGGCGCGCACGATGCGCTGGGCGATGGTCGGCTCGGGCTTGAGGTAGGCGCGGGCGATTTCGTCGGTGCTCAGGCCGGCGACGGTCTTCAGGGTCAGCGCGGCGCGCGCGTCGGGCGACAGCACGGGGTGGCAGGCCGTAAAGAGCAATCCCAGCAGGTCGTCGCCGATGGCATCGTCGAGTGCCGCGTCGACCATGTCCGCGAAATCGGCCGATTTGATCGCGTGCTGCATGTCGATTTCGACGGCGAGTTCGGCATGTTTGGGGGCTGCCTGTGCCTGATGCCGCAAATGGTCCAGCGCGCGGTGCTTGGCGGCGGTGGTGAGCCATGCACCGGGTTTGTCCGGCACCCCTTCGCGTGGCCAGCGTTCGAGGGCGGCGACCAGGGCATCCTGCGCGCATTCCTCGGCCAGGCCCAGATCGTGGGTGAGACGCGCAGCGGCGGCGGTGACTCTGGCCGATTCGATGTGCCAGATGGCTTCGATGGCCTTGTGCGCCTCGTGCTCAGTCTTGCTCATAGACCTGTTTCAGGGTGGCCAGGTCGAGCTTCACCATGCCGAGCACGGCCTGCATGACGCGCTGTGCGCGTGCCGGATCGGCATCCTGCATCCATTCGCCGAGCTGACGCGGCACGATCTGCCAGGGCAGGCCGAATTTGTCCTTCAGCCAGCCGCATCGGACGGGCTGCCCGCCGTCTGCGGTCAGCGCCGCCCACAGGCGGTCGATATCCGCCTGGGTGTCGCAGTGGACAATGAAGGACACGCTGTCGTTGAACGCGAAATGCGGGCCGCCGTTGACCGCGAGGCAGGGCTGGCCGAACAGTGTGAAACTCACGGTACGCATGCTGCCGGCCGCGCCGCCGATCTCGTTTTCGCCGTAGCGCGTGAAGCTGCCGACGCGGCAGTCGTCGCCGAACACCGCGGCATAAAAAGCGACGGCATCCTCGGCTTCATAGTCGAAACAGAGGCAGGTCGAGAGGCTGGACATGGACGGGACCGTTCAGGAAGCCGGTGCGGCCAGCAGCTCCTCGGGGCCGAGCTTGCGCGCCACGTGGCCGAGCGCGCGCATGTAGATCAGCACGAGTATTCGCCGCCACAGGAGCGAGGTCACCAGCGCGAGGCCGGCGGCCATCAGCAGCAGCAGGCCGAAGGGGTTGAGATCGTCGCCGCCGGTCGTGCCCGGCAACTGCCCGATCAGGCCTTCGAACGGAATCACGGTATACAGCGTGAAGACCAGACCGATGACCGCGTAATTGCTGTTGCGCCATTCGCTCTGGCGCGCCTCGGCGGCGGCCAGCGCAGTATCGAGGTTGTCGGCGCGTTTGCGCAGCACGTCGAGCAGGCTGTCGAGGCCGCGGTCCAGGCTGCCTTCATCGAAGATCCAGCGTTCCGACACGTACTGGAAGAGGTTGCCGAGCATGTCGCGGTCGAGCAGGGTGCTGAGCCGGGCGCGTGCGTGGGCGGACAGGCCTTCGACGATTGCCAGGTCGAGCTCGGCCAGGAAGGCGTCGACGTTGTGCGGCAGGCTGCGGTTCCTGCGGGCCAGGCTGCGTCGGTAGCGCTTCCACAGCCATTTGACCGTGATCCGGATCAGGCGGTCGGGTCCGCCGGGCAGGTCGTCGAGCGGATCGCCATGCAGGCTGTCGATCAGCCGCTGGCGGATGGCGTCGCGGGCCTCGGGCCGCTGCAGGGCAGCTTCCACGCCGTCGGCCTGCCGTAGCAGCGCGCTGGCCTCGAACAGCACGCATTCGTTGTGCAGCAGGGCCGCCTGCGGCAGCAGAAGATAGGGGCTCATGCCGAGCGTATCGGCAACGTCGTCGAACAGCCGGTCGTTGACGGTGATCGAGAACAGCGTGTTGCGATGGATCGCGGTGACCGCGCTGCGCGAGGTATTGACGCCGTCGAGCATGTCCTCCAGTTCGTTCAGATCGACGTTTTCCAGATCGAGAATGTTCTGCAGCAGGCAGCCGACGGCGTTGAGCGCGGGATGCAGCTGCCGTGCCGGAGGGGCAGCCCCCTCTTGCTGGATGGCGTTCAATGCGTCGATCAGTTCGCGGGTGGTGACTGCGTTCGGGCCCTCGGCGACGGTGCAGGCCAGCGCCTCGTCGCCGCATTCGCTGAATACGATCTGCAGGCAGCCGCCGATGGGGCGGTCGCTGACGGCGCCCAGATAGCGTGCGGCGACCTCGTGGGGGCGCAGGCGCGCGTCGCCGATCTCGAACCACACGCCTTCGTCGTCGCCTTCGATGAGCCAGGTTTCGCTTTCGTCGGGGGCGCACCAGAGCTTGCCGAGGCAGAGCAGTTCGTATTCGCCGAACGCCGCGCCGCTGGCCCGCTGGTCGATGTGCACCACCAGGTTGAGGATGCTGCGGCCCGATTGCAGAAAGTCGCTGCGGTTGAACGACAGCGACACTGGCAGGATGTCGGGGCCGAGGCGGTGGCGTTCGAGTGTTTCGCCCTCGGTGCGGAAGCGCAGACGGCGCGGCAGTCGCAGATGTGCATCGAGCACATAGACCGGCTCCGCCTCGCCTGCGGTGTGGGGCACGCAGTAGGAGCGTACCGGGGGCGGGGTACGGAAGGCGTGCGAGAGCAGGTCTTTTTCGTAGGAATGGAAATGCGGGCAGTATTCGGTTTCGGCCGGACAGTGCCCGACGGCTTCCGGAATCGCGCCGGTCCGGGCGAACTGCAGGGCCACGGCGGCCTGGTGCAGCCTCAGCGTCGAACGGACTTCAGGCGGCGACATCCAGAGGATCCAGTACGGTGTCATGCCGCGCCAGCGCATCGAGGCTGGCAAAGGTCGCGGCGTACAGCGGGTCGGTTTCCGGCGTGCTGCTGCCGAGTTCGCGATAGAACTCGACGAGAAAGCGGCGCACGCGGGCCGCCGTCAGCGGCGGCGCGCGATGCGCCATGGCAGGGAATGCGATCAGCCACAGGCCGCTGGCGGCCTGCTGGCCCGGCCCGAGGGGTGGCTGGAGATAGTCGATGGGGATGCGCAGTCCGCCGAGCTTTGCCATGATGCGCAGCCGCGTGTGTGGATCGAGCACATCGCCATCCGGATCGTTCTGCGCCGGATCGTGGATTTCGGCAAACACCGCCTGCACTGGCTGGCCGCGGCTGAACCGGCCTGAGTCGAGGCGCCTGCCCAGCACATCGAACAGCCGGCGGGCCAGGCCCTGGCCGCGCGCGTCCGGATGCGTGGCGACGTAGCTGATCAGCACGCACTGGCTGGCGGCATAGTATTCGGCCACCAGCAGGCCCCGTACCGCATGCGCGCCGGGCGTGTCGAGCCGGGTGCCTGCGACGAGGAAGCAGAGGCGCGGGTTGCCTTCGGGGTTGAGCAGACGCGGCGTCCAGATCGTGGGGTCTTCCTGCTCGTCGCGCAGCGGGAAGGCGGGCAGGTAGACGTCACGGTAGGCCTGTTCGAGCAGGCCGGCGTCGAAATCTTCGCCCAGGTCGTGAAATTCGAGTGTGTTCATCGCGGTTGGGCGCTGTCTTCCAGTGCACGCAGACCGTCGGAAAAGGCCGCGTCGGCGCGACGGGACCGCGCATCGGGCCGCTGCGCCAGCTTGTCGCCGTGGCAGAGCCAGCAGCGGCTGTGACCGCAGCCGGCCACGCGCCGCTGCTTGCGGAAACGGTTGAGTGCGGGCGTATCCTCGGGCAGGTCGCGCCCGCGGACGAGCGCGCGCCAGTTGCGGTGGCGGTGCAGCAGCAGGGCACGTTCGAGAGCGGCGCGGCGCATGGCGTGAATGAAGACGACCGGAGGATGAGGCGAAGCGTAATCGCAGCGCCCGACCGCCGCAAGGCGGTGGAGGCAGGCAGCTTCGTTCCTGAAGCGGGGATAAATGCGATTTCTTAAGGTGGACTTAATCGCGGCGCTCTAGAATACACACCCTGTGAGCCAGCCGTGCTGGCGATGCCTTGAAACACGTATGCCCAAACATGCCTATTCCGGATGCGTATCGGTGATCGTTCCGGTCAAGAACGAGCAGGACAACGTCGAACCGCTGGTCCGTGAAATCGCCGCCGCCCTGTCGGACGTCGCGCTATTCGAGATCGTCTATGTGAACGACGGCAGCACGGATGCCACTCAGGCGCGTCTGGATGGGCTGAAGACCGAATTCCCGATGCTGCGCACGATCCGGCATCGCGAGTCATGCGGCCAGAGCCGGGCGGTGACTACAGGCGTGACCGCTGCCCGGCATGCCTGGATCGCCACGCTCGACGGCGACGGCCAGAACGACCCGGCCGATATTCCGGCCCTGCTGGCGAAGCTGGCCGATCCCGCGCAGCCGGGCAATCTCGAACTGCTGGCGGGCTGGCGCGCCAGGCGCAACGACACCTTTGTGCGCCGGCTGTCGTCGAAAATCGCCAACGGCGTACGGAGCCGTCTGCTCCGGGACAGGACGCCCGATACCGGTTGCGGGTTGAAGGTGTTCGCCCGCGAAACCTTTCTGGCTTTGCCCAATTTCGATCACATGCACCGTTTTCTGCCGGCGCTGGTCATGCGCAATGGCGGCGCGGTCGTTTCCGTGCCTGTGAATCACCGGCCGCGCGAGCGCGGCACATCCAAGTACGGCATCCACAACCGGCTCTGGGTCGGTATCGTGGATCTGTTCGGCGTGGCCTGGCTGCAGCGCCGGGTGCGCCTGCCCATCATCGAATCCGACGCCGATCTTTGAACGCGCGCATCGTTTTCAAGGGGCTGGCGCTGATCCTGAGCCTGGCGCTGCTGGGCTGGCTGTTCAATTCCAGCGATCTGGGCGACAGTATCAACGAGGCATGGATAGACGCCCATGTGCGCGGCCATGGCTTCAGCGGCGAGCTGCTGTTCCTGGCGATGGGCGCCCTGTTCACCGCGATCGGCCTGCCGCGCCAGGTGATCGCCTTTCTCGGCGGCTACGCGTTCGACGTGGGATTGGGGACGGCATTAGGCGCGGTGGCCGCGGTGCTGGGCTGCATGCTGAGCTTCGCGTATGCGCGTTTCTTCGGCCAGCGATTCCTGCGCGCGCGTCTGGGCGAGCGCGCCATCCGGTTCGATCGTTTCATTCACGCGCATCCGTTCTCGATGACGGTCCTGATCCGGCTTCTGCCGGTCGGCAGCAATCTTTTGACCAATCTCGCGGCCGGGATATCGGGCATACGTGCCGTTCCGTTTTTCCTCGGCAGCCTGATCGGCTATCTGCCCCAGACCCTGGTGTTTGCCCTGGTGGGCAGCGGCACGCATCTCGATCCGGTACTGAAAATCGGCCTGGCCATCGTGCTCTTCCTGGCATCGGTGGCGCTGGGGCTGTATCTGTATCGCCGCAACCGGGTGGCTAGCGTATTGGGCGATACGCTCGACGGTTGAAGCGCGCGACCCGCGCCAGAATCGATTCCGGGGCGGATACGGTGCGCGGACACAGCGCGCGCTGCCGCAAACGGGGCAGAAGGTAAACCTGCACAACCGCGGTAACCGTCGCCGCCCCCAGAGCCAGCCCGGCCAGAACATCCGAGGCATAGTGCCGGCCGAGCACGAGGCGCGCCAGCCCCATCGATAGGGCGGCAGCGACCGCGAGCAGCCGTAACGGGCGTGCCCGAACCAGCATCAGCACGAAACAAGGCGCCGATGGCAACGTCGACAGTGTGACTGGATGGAAAGGACGCGTGCAGGCCGTGCAATACGCCGGTCGCGGCGTCCGGGGAGGCGTGAGGCCGCATTCGGTCGACCCCCATTTTGAGCAGATGTGTCAACAGCACGGCACCAAACAGCTGTGCCGCAAGATAGGCAGTCCCCATTTCACGCAGTCGGGATTGCCCTTGCGCCAGCCCCGGGGCGAGCATGGCGAGAAACGGCAGATAGAACAGGCCGGGAGCCCACTGCGAATAAACGTCGGCCGCCGTATACAACCCGGACGTTGCGTGGAGACCGGCGATCCTGGCGGTGAGCCAGGCGTCGAACCCGCTCGACCAGGCAAGCGCGGCCAGAGTGGCCAGGCCGGTCGCGGCGGCGGCGACCAGACGCAGGCGGGCGCGGACAGTATCGTGATCGGCAAAAAAAACCGGGTGGGCAGAGGGCTTCGACGCTATCCATTGGCGGCGGCTCAGGATCGTGTTGCGGTATTGAATCCGGGTGCGCTTAAGTCCCCCTTAAGCGCCGCGGCCTATGGTTGCGATGCCGGTGTACGGGTAGCGATTCGTGCTACCGTGCGTGCGTTTTTGCGCCGGCTGCGCCGATGCCGCGCGCATGTCCCACTGTGTAATGGACTGACCATGTCTTCACTGATGTCCGCAGAAAACGGCCGCGGCGCGCTGATCGCCAGCCTTGCCCTGCTCGCCCTGCTCGCGGCGGTGTCCCTGATGACCCGGCCTTACGTGCCGATCGACGAAACGCGCTATGTCAGCGTTGCATGGGAAATGTGGCTGCGCGGCGATTTTCTCGTGCCGTTCAAGAACGGGGTGCCCTACAGTCACAAGCCGCCCTTCATGTTCTGGGTGTTCCAGGCGGGCTGGGCGCTGTTCGGCGTCAACGAATGGTGGCCGCGTCTGGTCTCACCGCTGTTTTCAGCCGGCGGTCTGGGATTGACGTGGCTGCTGGCCTGGCGTCTGTGGCCCGGGCAGGCCGGCATTGGCGGTCGGGCCGCGCTGATCTTGGCCAGTTCCCTGTTGTGGGTCGTGTTTTCCACCGCGGCCATGTTCGATGTGATTCTTGCCTTCTGGGTACTGGTGGGCATGCACGGTGTGCTGTCCGCAGCCGATGGCCGGCGGCGGGGGTTCGTCCTGATCGGCGTGGCGATCGGATTCGGTGTGCTGACCAAGGGGCCGGTGATTCTGCTGGACCTGCTGCCTGCCGCCGCGCTGGCGCCCTGGTGGCGTCCGGGACTGAACTGGAAACGCTGGTACGGCGGCCTCGTGCTGGCGGTGCTGCTGGGCGCTGCATTGGCACTGGCCTGGGCATTGCCTGCCGGACTGGCCGGAGGCGAAGCCTACCGCAATGCGATTTTCTGGGGACAGACGGCCGACCGCATGGTCGATTCCTTCGCCCACCGGCGGCCGCTGTGGTGGTATCTGCCGCTCTTGCCGCTGATGCTGTTCCCCTGGTTCGTATGGCCGGGGCTGTGGCAGGCATTGGCGCGGTTGCGCCGGGCCGGGCTCGACAGTGGCAGTCGGTTCTGCCTGGCCTGGATGCTGCCGGTTTTCGTCGCGTTTTCCTTCATCAGCGGCAAGCAGCCGCACTATCTGGTGCCGCTGTTTCCCGCGTTCGCCCTGCTGGCGGCCCGCGCGCTGTCGGGGCAGACGTTTACGCGCATCGGCGTTCCCGCCGTGCTGGCCGCCGCGCTGGGCGTCTGGCTGATGCTGGCGGGGGGCGGCCAGATCGCATCGGTGTACCGGCAGGTAGCGGTTTTGCCGCCGCTCTGGCCGGGCATGCTGCTGGTTTTGATTGCGGGCGCGCTCTGGCTTGCCGGCCGGCGGGGCGTGCCCGGCGTTGCGACGCTGGCCCTGCTGGGGGGGGGTGCGCTGGTTTTCCTGCAACTGGCGGCATCGCGTTCGATCGAGCCGCTGTATGACATCAGGCCGATGGCGAATGCGATTCGTCAGGTGCAGGATTCGGGGCGCACCGTGGCAAATACCGCAACCTACCATGCCCAGTATCAGTTCCTGGGCAGGCTGGAAAAGCCGCTTGCGGAGATACGCGGTCCCGAGATCGCGCCCTGGCTGGCGGCGCATCCGGACGATTTCGCGGTGGTGTATCTGGACGATCCGAAAGACATGCAATCGGTCGAGGCACGTTTCAAGCAGGTCTACCGCGGCGGGGCAGTGGTGCTGGTCGACAGCCGGACGGCGGCGGGTCTGCTCGCCCTCCACCGGGAGTGAACCGGACGCGGGGCGAATGCCCCGCGCACCGGGTACGGCAAGAGGCTGTCAGGCCTCTGCGTCGCGCGGCGGCAGGACCACTTCGCGCGAGGGCGAGATGGTCGAGATTGCGTGCTTGAAAATCATCTGCGCGGCCTGATCCTGACCCTTCAGCAGCACCACGAACTGGTCGAACGACTCGATCCGGCCCATCAGCTTGATGCCGTTGACCAGGAAGACCGATACCGGGATGCGCTCCTTGCGCAGGGTATTGAGAAAAACATCTTGCAGGTGGTTGTATTCTTTGCTCGCCATGATGGCTCCCTGTCAATGTTGAGGGGCGAAGCGCGCCCCAAGTGAATTATTAGCCGTTTATTCGATTTTTGCACCGGCGCGCGCGTGCGTGATGGCGTCGCGGATGCGCTGCTGCTGAATCTGGCGGACGATTTCGCCGCGAACGGCGTCGAGCGGAGGCAATTCCGCCTGGCGCGTGTCTTCCAGGCGGATCACGTGCCAGCCGAACTGCGTTTTTACCGGCGTCTTGGTTGTCTCGCCTTTTTTCAGGCCGGCGAGGGCATCGGAAAATTCCTTCACGTAAGCGTCGCCGGCGGCCCAGTCGAGCAGTCCCCCGTTCTTGGCCGAACCGGCATCCTGGGAATACTTCTTGGCCAGCGTGTCGAATTTCGCCTTCTTGTTGAGTTCGGCGATGACCTTCTTGGCTTCGGCCTCAGTCTTCACCAGGATGTGGCGCGCGCGATACTCGGGCGGCGCAGGATCGGCCTTGGCCTTGTCGTAGAAGGCGACGATTTCCTCCTCGGCGACCGGATGCGTCTTCACGTAATCGTCCAGATAGGCCTTGGCCAGCATGTCCTTGCGGCGGATATCCATCGCGGCGGCAAGGTGAGGTTCCTTGTCCAGCCCCTTGTCGAGCGCGAGGCGCGAGAGCAGTTCGAGATTGACCAGAGATTCCCGTACGCGGATGTCGAGCTGGGGTGAATCCGGCTGATTCTGGGCCAGATCGCGTTTGACGATATCGCCGTAGAGCGCGGGGATTTCCTTGCCGTTGACGACGGCAAGCGGTTTGGCCGGCGTGTCGGCGGCAGCCGTTGCGGGCGCCGGTGTCTGGGCCTGAACCTGCGGCGCGAGTGCCAGCATGATCAGGGCGGGGAGGAGGGCAAGACGCATTCCAGGGGGTCCTTTCAGAGTTCTTCGGGAGTCAGGGCCGAGATCGACAGCGCATGAATCTCGCGCTGCATCAGTTCGCCCAGGGTTTCATATACCAGCCGGTGCCGGGCCAGAGTGGAAAGATTACGAAATTTCGGTGACACGATCGTGAGCCGGTAATGGCCGCCGCCGGCTGCTGCGCCAGCGTGTCCCCTGTGCTGGGCGCTTTCGTCTTCCAGCGCGAGGCTTTCGGGTCCGAGGGCGAGGAGGCGTTCGCGGATATGGTCGGCCGTATTCATGCAGGCAATACTTTCTTGAAGGGCTTCACGCTGACGCCGGCATACACGCCGGCGGCCACGTAGGGATCGGCATCGGCCCAGGCCCGGGCGGCATCGAGGGAATCGAATTCGGCCACGATGAGACTGCCGCTGAAGCCCGCAGGGCCGGGGTCGTTGCTGTCGATGACGGGAAACGGTCCGGCCAGCAGCAACCGGCCGGTCTGCTGCAGCGCCTGCAGGCGCTCCAGGTGGGCGGGACGAGCGGCCAGACGCCGCTCAAGGCTGTCGGGCACGTCCTGCCCGACGATGGCGTACAACATTATTGCTTTTCTTCCTTATCGAGATATTTGGCAAGCATCAGGCTTTGCCCGATCACGAACACCAGCATCAGCCCCAGGCTGCCGAACAGCTTGAAGTTGACCCAGGCGTCGGTGGAGAAATTGAAGGCGACCAGGAGATTTGCAACCCCCATGAACGCAAAAAAACCGCCCCAACTGGCATTCAAGCGACTCCAGGCAGCCTCGGGAAGTTCCATCTGGGTGCCCATCAGGCTGCGGATGATATTGCGGCCGAACAGAGCGGCACCGAAGATGATCGCAGCGAAAACCCAGTACAGCACGGTCGGTTTCCACTTGATGAAGCTTTCGTCGTGCAGCCACAGGGTGGCGCCGCCGAACAGGACGATGATCCCGAGGCTGACCCACAACATGGTCTCCACCTTGTGTCCGCGCAGTTTCACCCAGGCGATCTGGCCGAAACTGGCAACAATGGCGACCAGGGTGGCGAGGTAGATGCCCGGCTTGTCGCCGGCGCCGGCCGGTTGTGGCAGGCCCAGGCTCGCCATGAACGTCCGCGTGGCTTCCGCGTTGGCGTCGCCGAGCTTGTAGGCGACGAAGAAAATGATCACGGGGAAGAGGTCGAACAGCAGCTTTTTCATTCTGGTTCTTTGCGGGCTCGGCAGCCGGAATTCGGCAGTGCGCTATTTTGCTATGATTCCCCGTGCTGACCAAGCGTCCGGCATTGGGTTCCCGTGCGAGAAGCGGTATTCGTCGACATTGATCGCCCCGGTTTCTGCGCGGGCACCCCGAGGGGCGCACGCGAAAAAATATAAGGGGGAACCCGGAATGAAGGTTGATCTTGCCGAACAGTACCGCGATACGCCTCTCGGGCGCGAAGCGGAAACCCTGATCCGCGCCTGTGTGATCTGCGGCCAATGCGAGCCGGTCTGCCCGACGTTTCGCCTGCTGGACGAGGGCTGGGACGGACCGCGCGGCCGCATTTACCTTACCAAGCTGTTTCTGGAAGGCAAGGACGCGGACGCGACCTCGCTGCCACCCGCCCTGTCCTACAAAATGCTGGAAGGCCGCTCGCTGGCCGCCAATCTCCAGTTGCACCTGGATCGCTGCCTGAGTTGCCGCTCCTGCGAAACCAGCTGCCCGCAGGGTGTGCATTATGGACGTCTGCTCGATATCGGGCGCGAACTCGTCGAACGGTCGGCGCCGCGCCCGCTGAAGGAACGTCTGGTCCGTCGTGCGGTGCGCGGCATCGTGACGCACCCGCACCGGTTCTCCGCACTGCTGCGGGCGGGGCAGACCGTGCGCCGTCTGTTGCCCGAGGTCTGGCGCGCGCGCGTACCCGAACGGCGTGCGGCCGGTACGTGGCCGCAACGTACGCACGCACGGCGCATGCTGGCCTGGCAGGGATGCGTGCAGCCTGCACTGGCGCCGGACATCAACGCTGCCGCCGCGCGCGTGCTCGACCGCTTCGGTATCCGTCTCGACCCGGCTGCCGACGGCTGCTGCGGTGTGTTGAGCCACCATATGGCCGAAGCCGGCGAGGCGCGCCGCCGCATGCGCCAGACCATCGACGCGCTCTGGCCGCACATCGAGAACGGCATCGAGGCCCTGGTGCTGACTGCCAGCGGCTGCGGCATGCATTTCCGTGATTACGGCGCGCTGCTGGACGACGATCCGGCCTATCGCGACAAGGCGCGGCGGGTGTCCGAGCTGACGCGCGACATCGCCGAGATCGTGTTCGACGAATGGAAGGCGGCGCCGGGCGAGGTGCCGCCCCTGCAGTCCGTGCGCCGCATCGCCTTCCAGTCCTCGTGCAGCCTCCAGCATGGCGAGAAGCTGAACGGCGTGGTCGAGAAGCTGCTACGCCGCGCCGGCTTTCGTCTTGTGCAGGTGACCTACCCCTTCATGTGCTGCGGTGCGGCGGGTGCGTATTCATTGCTGCAACGCGAAATGTCGGAGGCGCTGCGCGAACGCAAGCTGGAAACCCTGCTGGAACGGCACCCTGCCGAAATCGCCACGGCCAATATCGGCTGCCTGACGCATCTGGCAGCGGCTTCGCCCGTGCCGGTGAAACACTGGATCGAATTGCTGGACGAGGTGTTGCCGCCGGCTTCGGCCTGAAACCGCGTCCGTTGTCCGGAAACGGCGTCAAGCGGCGGTTTTGTTATGATGCCCCCATCCATTCAGGGGATGAGGGCGCCTGGTGCCCCGTTCCGATCTAGATGCTCAATATCGACCTGCATTGCCATTCCAATGTCTCGGACGGGATGCTGCCACCGGCGGAGGTGGTGGCACGCGCAACCGCCAACGGCGTGCATGTGCTGGCGCTGACCGACCACGACGACGTCGGCGGTCTGGCCGAGGCGGCCGTCGCGGCGGCGGATGCCGGTATCGCCTTTGTTCCGGGCGTCGAGATTTCGGTGACCTGGAGCGGACAGACGGTCCATATCGTCGGCTTGCGCATCGATCCGTCGCACCCGGACCTGGCTGCCGGACTGCAGTCGATCCGCAATGGCCGCATGACGCGCGCGCGGCGCATGGGCGAGGATCTGGCACGGTCCGGCATCGTCGGGGCCTACGAGGGCGCTTGCGACTATGCAGCCAACAAGCAGATGGTGGGGCGCACGCACTTTGCGCGCTGGCTGGTGGCCCAGGGCCACGTGGCCGACGTCCGAAGCGCCTTCCGGCGTTATCTCACGCGCGGTCATCCCGGCTACGTCGAACACGAATGGACGACGCTGGAGAATGCCGTCGGCTGGATCCGTGCCAGCGGCGGCATGGCGGTGATCGCGCATCCGGGCCGCTACGCCTTCGACGCCCGCCAGCAGCACCTGCTGCTCGACGCTTTCCGCGCGCTGGGCGGCGAGGGGGTCGAAGTCGTCACCGGCAGCCATCATCCGTCCGAATACGGCAAATGGGCCGACCTCGCGCGCGCGTTCGGCCTCAAGGCCTCGCGCGGGGCCGATTTCCATGCACCGGGCGAAGGCATCGACATCGGCCGCCTGCCGGCGTTGCCGCATTACTGCCAGCCGGTGTGGCAGGGCTGGCCCGAGCTCGATTCCTGTTTTTCCCAGAACGTGGCCTGACCCTTATGGCGCAATTCTTCCATATCCATACCGACAACCCGCAGCTGCGGCTCGTGCAGCAGACCGTCGACATCCTCAAGCGCGGCGGCGTGATCGTCTATCCCACCGATTCCTGCTATGCGCTGGGCTGCCATATCGGCGACAAGGAGGCGGCGATGCGTCTGCTGTCGGTGCGCGGCCTGGACTCCGGCCACGACCTGACGCTGATCTGCCGCGACCTTTCGGAGCTTGGCCGCTACGCGCAGGTGGGCAATACCCAGTTCCGCCACCTCAAGACGCATACGCCGGGCCCGTACACCTTCATCCTGCGCGGGACGCGCGAAGTGCCGAAACGGCTGCTGCACAAGAAGCATGACACCATCGGCCTGCGCGTGCCCGACCATCCGGTGGTGCAGGCGATCCTGGCCGAGCTGGGCGAGCCCATCCTGTCGTCCACACTGCTGCTTTATGGCGACGATGTGCCCCTGACCGAGCCCTGGGAAATCCGCGAGCGACTGGAACACCAGGTCGACCTCGTCATCGACGGCGGGGCCTGCGGTCTGACGCCGACCACTGTCGTGGATCTGACGACCGATACGCCTGTGGTCCTGCGCTACGGCAAGGGCGACGCCTCTTCCTTCGAGGACTGAGATGGAGTTGACCCTGATCCAGAAGATCGCCGTCTTCGCACTGCCGGTGATCTTCGCGATCACCCTGCACGAGGCCGCGCACGGCTACGTCGCGCGCTATTTCGGCGACACGACGGCCGCTGCCCTGGGGCGCATCACCGCGAACCCGATCAAACACATCGACCCGGTCGGCACCATACTCGTGCCGCTGGCGATTCTGCTGACGAGCAAGCTGCTGGGCGGGGGCGCGATTCTCTTCGGCTGGGCCAAGCCCGTTCCGGTCAATTTCGCCAATCTGCGGCGGCCCAAGCAGGACATGCTGTGGGTGGCCGCAGCCGGGCCGGGCATGAACCTCGCCATGGCCGTGTTCTGGGCGCTGATGATCCAGCTCGGCCACGCGCTGGGCAACAGCTTTGCTACCGCGCCACTGATGCTCATGGGCGCGGCCGGCGTGTTCTTCAACGTCATCCTGATGGTGCTCAATCTGATCCCGTTGCCGCCGTTGGACGGTGGCCGCATCGCCGTCAGCCTGCTGCCGATGCGACAGGCCATCCAGTTCTCGCGCATCGAACCCTACGGTTTCATCATCCTGCTGATCCTGCTGTTCACCGGCGCGCTGGGTGTTGTGATGTGGCCGCTCATCGAGCTCGGCATCGGCCTGACCGCGCTGGTTACCGGAATGGAACCCGCGCAGCTCGTCGGCCTGATCCAACTTGTGCTTGCCTGACCGCTTACTCCTTTCCGTTCACTGCCCATCAACATGTATTCCGACCGTGTACTTTCCGGCATGCGCCCGACCGGGCTGCTCCACCTTGGCCACTACCACGGCGTACTGAAGAACTGGCTGCATCTGCAGAATGAATACCAGTGCCTGTTCTTCGTCGCCGACTGGCACGCGCTGACCACGCACTACGACGCGCCCGAGGCGATCGAGGCCAACGCGCGCGACATGGTGATCGACTGGCTCGCGGCCGGCGTCGATCCCGCACAGGCCACGCTTTTCGTGCAGTCGCGCGTGATCGAACATGCCGAGCTGCATCTGCTGCTGTCGATGATGACGCCGCTGGGCTGGCTGGAACGTGTACCGACCTACAAGGACCAGCAGGAGAAACTCTCCAGCAAGGATCTGTCGACCTACGGCTTTCTTGGTTATCCGCTCCTGATGAGCTCGGACATCCTGATCTACCGTGCGAACCGCGTGCCGGTCGGCGAGGATCAGATCCCGCACATCGAATTCACGCGCGAACTGGCGCGCCGCTTCAACCACATGTACGGCCGTGAGCCCGGTTTCGAGGACAAGGCCCGCGCGGCGGTGAAGAAGCTTGGCTCGAAAAAGGCGCGTCTGTACGAGGAATGCCGGACCGCCTACCAGGAAAAAGGCGACGAGGAGGCGCTCGAATCCGCCCGTGCGCTGCTGAACGATGCGCAGAATCTGTCGATGAACGACCGCGAGCGCCTGTTCGGCTATCTGGAGGGTTCGGGCAAGATGATCCTCGTCGAACCCGAGGCGCTGCTGACCGAGGCCTCGAAAATGCCGGGCCTGGATAGCCAGAAGATGTCCAAGTCCTATGGCAACACCATTGCCCTGCGCGAGGACGCGGAGACGGTGACCAGGAAAATCCGCACCATGCCGACCGACCCGGCGCGGGTGCGCCGCACCGATCCGGGCAATCCGGCCAACTGCCCGGTGTGGCAATTCCACCAGGTGTATTCCGACGACGGCGTGCGGCAGTGGGTCACCGCCGGTTGCACCAGCGCGGGCATCGGCTGCATCGAGTGCAAACAGCCGGTGATCGATGCCGTGCTCGCCGAACTGGCGCCCATCCGCGAACGCGCCCGACATTACGAGGACAACCCGGATCAGGTGCGCAACATTCTCGCCGACGGCTGCGAGAAGGCGCAGGAACTGGCGCGGGATACGCTGCGTGACGTGCGCGAGGCAATGGGGCTGACCTTCGGCTGACGAAGCCGGAGCAGGCGGCTGGCTGCCGTACGGACGCCCGAAACGCCGCGCCGGCTCGTGCTAGACTGCCCGAAAACGTGAGGCAGGCATGGCTGAGGAGACCGATCTTTCCCGCACCGAAGCGCCGAGTGCCCAGCGCCTGCAAGCGGCGCGGCGCGCGGGCGATGTCCCGCGTTCGGCGGAACTGGCGGGCTGGCTCGTGATTCTGGCGGCGCTGGGCACGTTGAACTGGCTTGGCCCGCATCTGTTCGACAGCCTGCGGAATCTCATGCAGGCCGCGTTCGAAACGGTGGCCCGGCCGGCGCCGACCGGTCTTTCCATACCCCTGTCCGATGCCCTGGCGGCAACCTTGTGGGCTGTCCTGCCCGTGCTCGCGCTGGTTTTTATGGCCGTATTGCTGGCGCCCATGGCGCTCTCGGGCTGGGTCTATGCGCCGCAGGCCGCCGAGGTCGACTTTTCCCGCGCCCATCCTTTGCGGGCGGTTGCGCGTCTGTTTTCATCCGATGCCCTGTTCGGCGGCGGCTTGACTGTGCTGAAACTGGCCCTGCTCGCGGGCGCCGTGTCCTGGGCGCTCGTAGACGGCTGGCGAAACGGCGGGATGCCCGTGCCGGCAGCTCCACTCGAAGCCTGGGGGCAGGCCATTGCCTGGCTGGGCCGTGGCCTCTTTGCGCTGGCGGGCGCGCTGGCCCTGGCGGCCGTGCTCGATGCCGGCTGGCGCTGGTGGCGCTATCTGCGGCGGCATGCCATGACCTGGCAGGAGGTGCTCGCCGAGGCCCGGGAATCCGAAGTCAGCCCTGAACTGCGCGCGCGCATCCGCGCGCGTCAGCAGCAGGCTGGACGGCGTGAGGCCACGGCCGGGCATGGCATCGACGAGGTGATCGGATGAGCGCGCAGGGCGCGATGCTGCTCGGCATGCCGATGAACCGGCTGGCGGTCCCCACGCTGGTCCTGCTGATCCTCGCCATGATGGTGCTGCCGCTGCCCACCTTCATGCTCGACGTGCTGTTCACGCTCAACATCGCGCTGGCGATGATCGTGCTGCTGGTGAGCCTGAACGCGCGCCGCCCGCTCGATTTCTCGGTCTTTCCCACCGTGCTGCTGCTGACTACGCTGCTGCGCCTTTCGCTCAACGTGGCCTCCACCCGCATCATCCTGATGCAGGGGCACACCGGCCCGGACGCGGCCGGCAAGGTGATCGAGTCCTTCGGCAATTTTCTCGTCGGCGGCAACATCGCGGTCGGTTTCGTGGTGTTCGTCATTCTGGTCGTCATCAACTTCGTCGTCATCACCAAGGGGGCGGGTCGCATTGCCGAAGTCGCGGCGCGCTTCACGCTGGATTCCATGCCAGGCAAACAGCTCGCGGTGGATGCCGATCTCAATGCCGGCTTCATCGACGAGACCGAGGCACGCACGCGTCGTGCGGATATCGGCCGCGAGTCCGATTTCTACGGTGCGATGGACGGTGCCTCGAAGTTCGTGCGCGGCGATGCCGTGGCCGGCATGATCATTCTGGCCGTGAATCTGGTGGGGGGGATCGCGATCGGGCTGTTGCAGCACGATCTGGGCATGTCCGAGGCGCTGGGCCGCTATGCGCTCCTGACCGTCGGCGACGGACTGGTCACGCAGATCCCCGCGCTGATCATTTCCACCGCCGCCGGCATCGTGGTCAGCCGTACATCGTCTGAACAGGATCTGTCGCGGGAGTTTTCCAGCCAGATTTTCGGCCGGCCGCAGACGCTGTTCGTCGCGTCCGCCGTACTGGGCGTGCTGGGCCTGATTCCCGGCACGCCGCACGTGGCCTTCCTGACCATTTCCGCCGTTCTGGGGGCGCTGGGGCTGTGGCTTGGCCGCCGCCGCGCCGTGCCGGTCATCGAACCTCTCGACGTGGAAGAAGCGCTGCCTGCGCCGCTCGACGTGACCTGGGAAGACATCCCGCCGGTCGACGTGCTGGCGCTGGAAGTCGGCTATCGCCTGATCCCGCTGGTGGACCGCAATCAGGACGGTGCCGCGCTGGCGCGCATCACCGAGGCGCGTCGCCGTTTTGCGACCGACATGGGGCTGGTGGTGCCCCTCATCCGGGTGCGCGACAACCTCGACCTGAAACCCAACGTCTACCGCATCACTCTGAAGGGCGTCGAAGTGGCGCACGGCGAAATGCCGAGCGGCCATGCGCTTGCCGTGGACATGGGCGACGTGCTCGGACGGCTCGACGGCATGACCGGTGCCGATCCATTGACCGGTCTGCCAGGTGTGTGGATCGAGAACGGCCGCGAAGACGAGGCCGATCTGCGCGGTTTCGTCGTATTCCAGCCAGCGGAGCTGATCGCGCGCCAGGTCGAAGCAGTCTTCCGCCAGCACGCGCCGGAACTGCTGGGCCGCACCGAAGTGCAGCAGCTGCTCAATGCGCTGGCGCGCAGCCATCCCGGGCTGATCGAGGACGTGACGCCGCGCCATTTGCCGTTGACGACCGTGCAGGCCGTGCTGCAACAGCTCATTGCCGAACATGTGTCGATCCGGGACAGTCGCACGCTGTTTGAAACGCTGGCCGCGCGCGCGCCCAAGACACAGGCCGTCGACGAGCTGGTGGAAAGCGTACGTGCCGCACTCGGCCGCAGCATTGTCGACCGGCTGTTCGAGGGGGGCGACACGCTGAACGTAATCGGCCTGGCCGCCGTCACCGAGACACGCCTGCTGGCCGAGATGGGCGACGAAGGCGAAGCGCTGCTGGCGCCGTCGACGCTGGATGCCTTGAACGACGCGGCCGAACGGGCGGCTGCCGAGCAAATGCAGTCCGGCTATCCGCCTGTCCTGCTGACCTCGCCGGCACTGCGTCCCATCCTGTCCAGATTGCTGCGGCGCACGCTGCCGAATCTGTCGGTGCTTGCCTATGCCGAGGTGCCGGCCGATAAAATGGTGCGCATGCGTACTGAACTGGATATCGAGGGCGCGCCGCAATGAGCGTTCGCACATTCGTCGCGCCTACCGCGCGCGAAGGGCTGGCACGCATCCGGGCCGAACTCGGAGACGATGCGGTCGTGCTCTCTACGCGCCCGCATCCGCAGGGCGTGGAATTGCTCGCCAGTGCCTACGGCGAGCTGGCAGCGCCGGTGGAGCAGGCGCCGGATGCCGCGTCGGGCTCGCGCATCCTGGCGGAACTCGGCCGGCTGCGCGGCCTGTTGCAGAACCAGCTCGCGGGTTTTGCCTGGAGTGCGGGCCGCCGCCGCGATCCCGCCCGGGTCGGCGTAATGCAGACGCTTTTCGCGGCCGGTTTCGGCGGGGCGCTGGCGCGTACTCTGGCTGCCCGTCTGCCGCGCAGCCGCACAGGGGAATCCGCCCGCCACTGGCTGCGCCAGGTGCTCATTCGAAATCTGCCCCTGCTGCCAGCCGAAGGCGATCCAGTACGGCAAGGGGGCGCATTTGCACTGGTCGGCTCGACCGGTTCCGGCAAGACGACCACGCTGGCCAAACTCGCGGCACGCGGTGTCGATCTGCACGGAGCGGATGGGGTTGCGCTGGTCGCAGCCGACGCCTACCGCATTGGCGCGGAAGCGCAATTGCGCGTCTACGCCGACCTCCTCGGTGTGGCCGTGCATGCCGCTGCCGACGCCAATGACCTTGCACGGCTGATGCCGCGCCTCGCGCATCATCGGCTCGTGCTGATCGATACGGCCGGTTTCGCACCGGCCGATCCGCGCGTGCCGGCAATGCAGGGATTCGATGCGCTCGGCATACGCAGACTGCTCGTGGTTTCGGCGAGCCAGCAGGGCGCCGCCATCGAGCAGGCGCTCGTCCGTTTTGGGCAGGGGGCGGCCGGCTGCATCCTGACCAAGCTCGACGAAGCGCCCCAGCCGGGGCCTGCGCTCGATGGGCTGATCCGTCACCGCCTGCCGCTGGCCTACATTACCGGCGGCCAGCGTGTGCCCGAAGATCTGCACCGGCCCAACGCGGTCTATCTGGTCGACCGCGCGCTCAAGGGCGGGCAGATCGCCACCCCGTTCTCCCTGTCGCCCGAGGACTGGCCACTGGCCGCCGGCGTCGAGGCCGAGCGGGCAGACCCGGCCGCCACGGGATCGCCTGTGCGCCGCAATGCCGGCTGATCAGGCTGCCGGGCTGCGGCGCCGTCGCCGTGGGCTGGCACCGCTGTGCATCCAGTGCGTCGGCGATACCGCAGACGGCCTGTTGCGGGTTGCGCGCGCCTGCCACCGCGGCGGTCGTTCGCCGCTCGTCGTCGACACATGCGGCCGGCTGTTCGCCGGCGATGCGCCGCGCACCCTGTTCGACTGGCCGCGCCAGATCGGGCAGGGTCGGCTGCTTACCCTGCCGCTCGACGCCGCAACCGGCTGGCTGGCCCCGGGCGTGCGAGCCGACGCGCCGGGCCTGTCCGATGCGGTGCGGGCTTACGACACGCTGATTTTCGACAGCAGTCCGCACGCCGCCGCCGCGCGACTGCCCGGCGCGCGGCAGATCCTGTGGCTGGCGGTTCGCCCGGACACCCTGCACGAAATCTATGCGCTGCTGAAGACGCATGCCGCCGCAGGGCCGTTCGATGCCATTCTGTCTGGCGATTCGACTGCCTGCGCGCGCGTGAAGGCTGCCTGTGGACGTTATCTCGGCGCGACGCCGGCCGGCGCGGTCGCCAGCATTCCCGACGAAGATGATGCAATCGCCGCGCTTGCGGCTAGAATGACGGGCGAGGAGTGGGGGCTGCCCCCCTGAATACATAAAACCAGGGAATACCTGAAAACGAATGGCTGGAAAAAAATCGTCGCAAGACGAGCAAATCACCAAATACGCGCCACTGGTCAAACGCATCGCCTATCACATGATGGCGCGCCTGCCGGCCAGTGTCGAAGTCGATGATCTGATCCAGGTCGGTCTCATTGGTCTGATGGACGCGGTCGCACGGTTCGACGGCAGCCAGGGTGCGCAATTCGAGTCTTATGCCACGCAGCGCATCCGCGGCGCGATGCTCGATGAACTGCGCGAGGCCGACTGGCTGCCCCGTCACGTGCGCCAGAAATCCCGACAGATCGAAACGGCCATCCACAAGCTCGAACAGCGCAACGGGCGCGCGCCGAGCGAGCAGGAAATCTCCGCCGAGCTCGGTCTGGCGCTCGACCAGTACCAATCCATGCTGGGCGACGTGAAATGTTCGCAGTTGCTGTATTACGAGGATTTCTCGGATGAGGACAGCGCGAGCTTTCTCGAACGCTACCTGGTCGACGGCAGCAATGATCCGCTTGCGGTACTGGAGGACGAGGGATTCCGCGACAGCCTGATCGCAGCGATTCATCATCTGCCGGAACGCGAACGCAGCATGATGGGCATGTACTACGAACAGGACATGAACCTGAAGGAAATCGGTGCCGTGCTCGGGGTGTCCGAGTCGCGCGTCTGCCAACTGCACTCGCAGGCGGTGGCCCGCCTGCGCGCGCAGCTCAAGATATGGAAGGACTGACGCCGGCAGGCGAGGCGCAATGCGGATAAATCCGCGATAATGCCGGCTGTTTCACACAGGCGCGTCCGCCATGTCCAAGACCGATCTCAAGCACAAAGCTCTCGCATACCACCGCCTGCCGAAACCCGGCAAGCTCGAAGTCGTTTCCTCCAAGCCCTGCGCCACGCAGGCCGATCTCTCGCTGGCCTATACGCCGGGCGTTGCACAGCCGGTGCTGGAAATCGCGAAAAACCCGGCCCGGGCCTACGACTACACCAACAAGGGCAACCTCGTCGCCGTCATCACGGACGGCACGGCGATCCTCGGTCTGGGCGATCGCGGTCCGCTCGCCGCCAAGCCGGTGATGGAAGGCAAGGGGGTACTTTTCAAGCAGTTCGCCGATATCGACGTCTACGACATCGAAGTCAACGCGAAGACGCCCCAGGATTTCATCAAGGTGGTCGAGGCCATCGCGCCGACTTTCGGTGGCATCAACCTCGAGGACATCGCCGCGCCGCATTGTTTCGAAATCGAAAAGGCGCTGAAGAAGAAGCTCGACATTCCCGTCTTCCACGATGACCAGCATGGCACGGCCGTCATCATCTGCGCCGGTCTGCTGAACGCGCTCCATGTGCAGGGCAAGACGCTGGAAACGGCGAAGATCGTCTGTCTCGGCGCGGGGGCGGCGGGCATCGCCTCGCTGAACCTGCTGGTGGCGATGGGCGCGAAAAAATCCAATATCCTGCTCGTCGATTCGAAAGGCGTGGTGCACAAGGGCCGAGCCGATCTCAATGGCTTCAAGAAGAGCTATGCGCGCCAGACGAAACTGCGTGCGCTGGATGAGGCGATGGACGGGGCCGATGTGTTCGTCGGCGTGTCGGGCGCCAATCTGGTGAGCCCGGCGATGGTGAAGTCGATGGCGGAAAACCCCGTCATCTTCGCACTTGCCAATCCCACGCCCGAAATCCTGCCGGAAAAAGCGATGGCCGCGCGCGGCGATCTGGTGATGGCGACCGGCCGTTCCGACTATCCGAACCAGGTCAACAACGTGCTGGGTTTTCCTTTCATCTTCCGCGGTGCGCTCGACGCGCGTGCCAGGGAAATCACCCAGGCCATGCTGATCGCAGCGGTGCATGCGCTCGCCGAACTGGCGCGCGAACCGGTCCCCGCGTCGGTGCTGAAGGCCTACAAGCTGAAGAAGCTGAAATTCGGCCCCGACTACATCCTGCCCAAACCCTTCGACCCACGCCTGCGCGAGCGCGTGCCGAAGGCGGTCGCGAAGGCGGCCAGAACCCCGGCGCGGCGTCGCGCACGCTGATCAGGACATGGAAATCCGGACGCGCCCGATTCACCTCGATCTGTTGCGCATCCGTCTGCCCCTGCCGGGCTGGGTATCGATCCTGCACCGGCTCTCGGGCGCGCTGCTGTTTCTGGCCGTACCCCTGAGCGTCGGTCTGCTCGCGCACTCCCTGTCGGAGGCGGCGGGGTTCTGGGCGCTGATCGAACATTCGCGCCATCCGGCCGCCCGGCTGCTGGCTTTGGCGTTGTTCTGGGCATTCGCCTTCCATCTTTTTGCGGGCATGCGACACCTTGCGCTGGATGCACACTGGGGCGCCGGCCTGCGTGCTGCGCGCCGCAGCGGCCTGGCGGTAATCGTTGCCTCGACCGCAGTCACGCTCGCCTTCGCGGTCTGGCTGCTGGCATGAGACGCGGCGCGGGCGCGCACCTGGGGACCGGCGCCTGGCTGGCGCAGCGCGCCACGGCCGTGGCGCTGGCCCTGTTGCTGCCGCTGTTGCTGGCGCGGGTGTTCGCGGCTCTGCCGGTCGACTACGACGGCTGGCGCGCGCTGTTCGCACCGGTCTGGGTGCGTGTCGCGCTGCTGCTGACGGCGGCTGTGCTGACCCTGCATGCCTGGATCGGCCTGCACGACATCCTCATGGATTACGTGAAACCGGTTGCGCTGCGCCTCGTGCTGTATTTCGCGGTGATCGCCGTGCTGGCAGGCAGCGCCGCCTGGCTGCTGGTGGCGCTCTGGAGGCTGGGATGAACGTGCGCCGTTTCGACGCCCTGATCGTCGGCGGCGGCGGCGCGGGTCTGCGCGCGGCGCTGCAGCTCGCACGTTCCGATTACAAGGTGGCGGTGGTATCCAAGGTCTTCCCGACGCGCTCGCATACGGTATCGGCGCAGGGCGGCATCACCGCGGCGCTCGGCAACGTCGACGACGATCGCTGGGAATGGCATTTCTACGACACGGTGAAGGGGGGCGACTGGCTCGGCGACCAGGATGCGATCGAATTCATGTGCCGCGAGGCGCCGAGCGCGGTCTACGAACTCGAGCACATGGGCCTGCCGTTTTCCCGTCTGGACAACGGCAGGATCTACCAGCGCCCGTTCGGCGGACAGTCGAAGAATTTCGGCGGCGAACAGGCGACGCGCACCTGTGCCGCCGCCGACCGCACCGGCCACGCGTTGCTGCATACGCTGTACCAGCAGAACCTGGCCGCCCGCACGCAGTTCTTCGACGAATATTTCGCGCTCGACCTCGTGCGCGACGCCGAGGGCTACTGCCTCGGCGTGACGGCGCTGTCCATCGAAACCGGCGAGCCGCTGCTGATCGAGGCACGGGCAACCCTGCTGGCCACCGGCGGCGGCGGGCGCGCGTTCGGCAACAGCAGCAATGCGCTGATCAACACCGGCGACGGCCTCGGCATGGTGCTGCGGGCCGGCCTGCCGCTACAGGACATGGAATTCTGGCAGTTTCATCCCACCGGCATCGCCGGCGTCGGCTGTCTCATCACCGAAGGCGTGCGCGGGGAAGGGGGCTATCTGCTCAACAAACAGGGCGAGCGCTTCATGGACCGCTACGCGCCACATGCCCGCGACCTGGCCGGCCGCGACGTGGTCGCGCGGGCCATTGCCATCGAGATCGCCGAAGGACGCGGGTGCGGGCCGCGCGGCGATTACATCGACCTCAAGCTCGATCACCTGGGGGAAGCCGCCATCGCCGCGAAACTGCCGGGCATCCGCGACCTGTCGATCCGCTTCGCCGGCGTCGACCCGGCGCATGCGCCGATCCCCGTCGCGCCGACCGCGCATTACATGATGGGCGGCATTCCGACCAATCTGCACGGGCAGGTCGTCGCGCCGGCGCGCTTTGGCCCGGAGGAACCGGTGCCGGGCCTGTATGCCGTCGGCGAATGCGCCTGCGTCTCGGTGCATGGCGCCAACCGGCTGGGCGGCAATTCCCTGCTCGATCTGGTCGTGTTCGGCCGCGCCGCCGGCCGGCACATGCTCGACTACCTGCGCGACAACCCGTATCCGCGTTCCATGCCGGACGATGCGGCAGACGCCAGTGCGGCCCGGCTGGCGCGCTGGGAGCGGCCGGGCAGCGAACGCGTCGCCGCGATCTCCGACGATCTCCGGCGCACCATGCAGGCGCACTGCAGCGTGTTCCGCACCGACATTTCCCTGCGCCAGGGGCTTGCGCAGCTCGATGCGCTCGAAGCCCGTCTGGCGCATGCCGGCCTTCGCGACACCAGTCGCGTCTTCAACACCGCCCGCATCGAGGCGCTGGAACTGGATAACCTCGTCGGCGTCGCCCGCGCGACGCTGGTTTCGGCCATCCATCGCACCGAAAGCCGCGGCGCGCACACCCGGGAGGACTTTCCCGAACGCGACGACGAACGCTGGCTCAGGCACACGCTGTACGCGCGTGCGGAAGACCAGGTCGACACCAAACCCGTGCGGCTGAAACCGCTGACGGTGGAGTCGGTGAAGCCGAAGGCGAGGGTGTACTGAACATGAAATTCCGCCTTTACCGCTACAACCCGGAATCCGGCGTCCAGCCCCGCATGCAGGACGTCGAGCTCGACATCGACCCGGCCGGCAGGATGCTGCTCGACGCCTTGATCGCGATCAAGGCGCAGGACGAGACCCTGTCGTTGCGGCGTTCCTGCCGCGAGGGCGTATGCGGGTCGGATGCGGTGAACGTGAACGGGCGCAATTGCCTCGCGTGCATCACGCCGCTGTCGACGCTGAAGGAGCCGGTCGAAGTCCGTCCGCTGCCCGGATTGCCGGTGATCCGCGATCTGGTCGTGGACATGGAGCCGTTCTACAGGCAATACCGTTCAATCCGGCCCTGGCTCGTCAACGACGAGCCGGAGCCCGAGGTCGAGCGTCTGCAGAGTCCTGCGGACCGTGCGCTGCTCGACGGCGCCTACGAGTGCATCCTGTGCGCCTGCTGCACCACGTCGTGCCCGTCGTTCTGGTGGCATCCGGACACCTTCGTCGGCCCGGCCGGGCTGCTGCAGGCGTACCGTTTCATCGCGGATTCGCGCGACGAGGCGACCGCCGCGCGGCTGGACAATCTCGAAGACCCGTACCGGCTCTATCGCTGCCGGGGCATCATGAACTGCGTGGACGCCTGCCCGAAAGGCCTGAACCCGACCGAAGCGATCGGCCGGATCAAGGCGCTGCTGGTGAAACGGCGTGTCTGATGCCGGACGCGACCGCCGGATCGCCTGGCGCTGCCGGCGCGGGCTGCTGGAACTGGACCTCTGGCTGGGTGGCTTTTGGGCCGCGCAGCGCGCTACACTTCGGCATGACGAGACAGCCGCGTTCGAGCGGCTCCTGAGCCTGACGGACATGGAGATTGCGGATCGCCTGCAAGGGAGGGCGCCCGGGGGCGACCCCGCCCTTGAAGCGCTTGTACAACGTCTGCGTGCCTGCCGGGCCCAGTATTTTCAGGATCATCCATGAGCAAAACCGCCACTCTCACCTTCAGCGACGGCACGCCTCCCATCGAACTGCCCATCCTCGAGGGCACCTACGGCAAGCCCGTGATCGACATCCGGGCGCTGGCCGCACACGGCTATTTCACCCACGATCCCGGCTTCACCGCCACTTCGTCGTGCAATTCGGCCATCACCTACATCGATGGCGACGAGGGGCTGCTGTATTACCGCGGCTACCCGATCGAAGAGCTGGCCTATCAGTCGGATCACATGGAGGTGAGCTACCTGCTGCTGCACGGCGAACTGCCGACGGCCGAACAGAAGACCGCGTTCGTCAATTCGATCCGTCACCACACCCTGCTGCACGACCAGATGGAGAACGTGTTCCGCGGCTTCCGGCGCAGCGCGCACCCCATGGCCGTGATGATCGGCGTGACCGGCGCGATGAGCGCCTTCTATCACGAAGGCACCGATCTGTTCGACCCGAAGCACCGCGAGATCGTCGCACACCGCCTCATTGCCAAGATTCCGACCGTGGCGGCCTGGGCCTACAAATTCAACGAGGGCCAGCCCTTCGTCTACCCCAACAACCGGCTCAGCTATGCCGAGAACTTCATGCACATGCTGTTCTCGACCCCGTGCGAGCCCTACGAACCCAATCCGGTCCTCGCGCGCGCGCTCGACCGGATCTTCCTGCTGCACGCCGACCACGAGCAGAATGCCTCGACCTCGACCGTGCGCCTGTCGGGTTCCTCCGGCGCCAACCCCTACGCCTGCGTGGCGGCCGGCATGGCCTCGCTGTGGGGGCCGCTGCACGGCGGCGCCAACGAGGCCGTGCTGAAGATGCTCGACGAAATGGGCGATGTGTCGCGCATTCCCGAATATATCGCCCGCGCCAAGGACAAGACCAGCGGCTTCCGCCTGATGGGTTTCGGCCACCGCGTCTACAAGAACGTCGACCCGCGTGCACGCATCATCCGCGAGACGGCGCACGAAGTGCTGGAAGCGCTCGACCTGAAGGACAACCCCACCTTCAGGATGGCCATGGAGCTGGAACGCATCGCGCTGGAGGACGACTACTTCGTCAGCCGCAAGCTCTACCCCAACGTCGATTTCTATTCCGGCATCATCTTCCGCGCGATGGGCATTCCCACCAGCATGTTCACCGTGCTGTTCGCGCTGGCGCGTACCGCCGGCTGGGTCGCGCAGTGGAACGAGATGCTGGCCGACCCTGCCCACAAGATCGGCCGCCCGCGCCAGCTCTATACGGGCCACGCGCGGCGTGATTACGTGCCGATCGAACAGCGCGGCGGTTAGCGCGCCCTGTCTGCCATGCGCGCGTCCGACTGGTTGCCGACTTCACCGCTGTATGCCGGCAATGCCGCCTATCTGGAACAGTTCGGCGACGACGCACTCGCGCCCTGGCTGACCGAGGCGCTGCCACAGACCGTCGACGGCGCGGGCGATGCGGCGCAGATCGCGGTGCTGCGGCTCATCAACGCCTACCGTTACCTGGGTGTGCGCCGCGCCGATCTCGATCCGCTGCGCCGTTTCGAACCGCCACCTACACCCGAGCTGGACCCGGGCCATTACGGCCTCACCGAGGCCGATCTCGAACGGCGCTTCGATTCCGGCTCGCTGTTCGGCGTGGCGCGCGCCTCGCTTGCCGACATCCTGAAACGCGTGCAGGGTGCCTATTGCGGGCGCGTCGGTTTCGAGTACATGCATCTTACCGATGTGGCGCGCAAGCGCTGGCTGCAGGAACGCATCGAATCCGCGCGCGGCCTGTACGGTGCCTCGCCGGAACTGAAGAAGCAGTTGCTGAAGCGTCTGACCGATGCCGAGACGCTGGAAAAATTCCTCCATACCCGGCACATCGGACAGAAGCGTTTCTCGCTCGAGGGCGGGGAAAGCCTGATTCCGCTGCTCGATCTGGTGATTTCGCGCTGCGCCCGCCACGGCGCGAAGGAGATCGTCATCGGCATGGCGCACCGCGGCCGCATCAACGTGCTCGCCAACATCATGGGCCGCCCGCTCGAAAGCCTGTACGAGGAGCCGCCGACGGGTGATGTGCATTCGCCGCTGTCGGGCGATGTGAAATACCACCAGGGGTTCTCGACCGACGTGCTGCTGCCCAACGGCCCGGTGCATCTGGCGCTGGCCTTCAACCCCTCGCATCTGGAGATCGTGCATCCGGTAGTGCGCGGTTCGGTGCGCGCGCGCCAGGACCGGCGCGGCGACGTGCTGGGACGCGAGGTGATTCCCGTGGTGTTGCACGGCGACGCGGCACTGTCGGGACAGGGCGTGGTGATGGAGTCGCTCAACATGTCGCAGACGCGTGGCTTCCGCAACGGCGGCGCGATCCATGTGGTGATCAACAACCAGATCGGCTTCACCACCTCCGACCCGCGCGACGTGCGTTCGACGCTGTACTGCACCGACGTCGCCAAGATGGTCGAGGCGCCCGTGTTTCACGTCAACGGCGACGATCCGGAGGCGGTGGCCTTCGCCGTGCGCACCGCGGTCGATTTCCGCTACACCTTCCGCAAGAACGTGTTCATCGATCTGGTGTGCTACCGCCGCCACGGCCACAACGAACAGGACGAGCCGCTGGCCACCCAGCCGATGATGTATCGCCGCATCCAGGCGCATCCCACCACGCGCACGCTGTACGCACAGAAACTGGTGGACGAGGGCGTGGTGAGCCAGGCCGAGGCCGACGATCTGGTCGATGCCTGCCGGGCCCGGCTCGATGCCGGCGCATCGCTGTCGCCGCCGGCGCTGTCGAGTTTCAAGGAAATCTACAGCGTCGACTGGGGCCGCTTCAGGGTTCCCGTGGCGGAAACGGATACCCGCGTCTCCGCCGGCCGTCTCGATTTCCTGGCCGGTCGCATCACCACGCCGGCAGTCGACATCGAACTGCATCCGCGCGTACAGAAAGTACTCGACGACCGCCGTCGCATGCGCGCGGGCGAGGTACCGCTCGACTGGGGCTATTGCGAGACCCTGGCCTACGCCAGCCTGCTGGATACCGGCGTCAACGTGCGCGTGTCCGGCCAGGATTCGGCGCGCGGCACCTTCTTCCACCGCCACGCCGTGTGGCACGACCAGAAACGGGAACGGCGGCAGAGCGGCGTCTACGTGCCGCTGGAGCATCTGCACGACCGGCAGGGCGACTTCACCGTCATCGATTCGCTGTTGTCCGAGGAGGCCGTGCTCGCCTTCGAATATGGCTATGCCACGGCCGATCCCGACACGCTGGTCGTGTGGGAAGCGCAGTTCGGCGATTTCGCCAACGGCGCGCAGGTGGTGATCGACCAGTTCATCACCAGCGGCGAAGCGAAGTGGAACCGCCTGTGCGGCCTGACCCTGATGCTGCCGCATGGCCTGGAAGGACAAGGGCCCGAACATTCCTCGGCCCGGCTGGAACGCTGGCTGCAGCTGTGCGCGCAGGACAATATCCAGATCTGCGTGCCGACGCTGCCGGCCCAGGTCTTCCATTTGCTGCGGCGGCAGATCGTGCGGCCGCGCCGCAAGCCGCTGGTGCTGTTCACGCCCAAGAGCCTGCTGCGCCACCCCGAATCCGTTTCCACCCGGGCGGATCTGTCGGAAGGCGGGTTCCGCCCGGTGATCGACGATCCGCGCGCGCCGCGCTGCGCCACGCGCGTGGTCGCGTGCAGCGGGCGCGTCTGGTTCGACCTCGAAGCCGCGCGCATCGCGCGCGGACTGGACGACGTCGCGCTCGTGCGCGTCGAGCAGCTGTACCCCTTTCCCGAAGCCTTGTTCCGCGAGACGCTCGCTGCCTATCCGCAGGCGCAAACCCTGGTCTGGGCGCAGGAGGAGCCGATGAATCAGGGCGCCTGGTACCAGACGCTGCACCACCTGAACCATTGCGCGCCCGCCGGGCGGCGCTTCTGCTACGCGGGCCGGCCGGCCGCCGCGGCCCCCGCGTCCGGCTACCCCACGCGCCACCGCGCCGAGCTCGATGCCCTGCTGGACGAGGCGCTGGAGAAACCGCATGAAGATTGACGTTCGCGTGCCCACGCTGTCCGACTCGGTGGCCAGCGGCACATTGCTCGCCTGGCGCAAACAGCCGGGCGAAACCGTTGCGCGCGACGAAACCCTGGTCGATCTGGAAACCGACAAGGTCATCCTCGAAATCCCCGCCCCGGCTTCGGGCACGCTGGTCGAAATCCGCCAGCCCGAAGGGATGGAGGTCAAGGCCGACACAGTGGTCGCGGTGATCGAATCCGGCGAGACCATTGCCCCGCGTACCGAAACGCCGCCGCCTGCGCCGATTGCCGCCGCGCCCGGGCCGGCGCCCGAACCGGTGCGCGCACCTGCCGCCGCCGCGCCGGTTTTGCCCTTGCCTTCCGCGCCGCCGGCCGCCGCGCCCGAACCGGGCGCGGATCGCCGCGAGCCCATGTCGCGTCTGCGCCGCCGCGTCGCAGAACGTCTGGTCGCGGCGCAGCACACCGCCGCCATGCTCACCACCTTCAACGAGGTGAACATGCAGCCGGTCAACGAACTGCGCCAGCGCATGAAAGCCGAGTTCGAGGTCAAACACGGCGTCAAGCTGGGTTACATGTCCTTTTTCGTGCGGGCGGTATGCCAGGCGCTGGAACAGTTTCCGGTCGTCAACGCCGCCATCGACGGCGACGACATCGTCTGGCGTGCGGACGCCGACATCGGCATTGCCATTTCCACGCCGCGCGGGCTGGTGGTGCCCATCCTGCGGCGGGCGCAGACGCTCGGGGCGGCGCAGATCGAAGCCGCCATCGCCGATTTCGCCGCGCGCGCGAAGGAAGGGCGCCTCGCACTGGAGGAACTGGCCGGCGGCACTTTCTCGATCACCAACGGCGGCGTGTTCGGCTCGCTGCTGTCCACACCCATTCTCAATCCGCCGCAGTCGGCCATTCTCGGCATGCACGCCATCCAGGACCGGCCGGTTGCCGAACACGGGCAGGTGGTCGTGCGGCCGATGATGTATATCGCGCTGACCTACGATCACCGGCTGATCGACGGCCGCGACGCGGTGCAGTTCCTGGTGGCGGTGAAGGCGGCGCTGGAGACGCAGGCCGCCTTGCCGGACTGAGACGTTCATACCCCCAGGTTCAGTTCGGTCCGGCGTTGCCGTTATTTCAGGCAACCGATAAAAATACGGAGACGCCGCCATGCCGTTCGATACTGCGGTTCGCGTCGGCCTGCCGAACTGATGCCAGCCGATCCCGCCAGTCTACCCATCGATTACAGCGCCTTGCGCGCGCTGGTCGTCGACGATTACCAGGGCATGCGCAATGCCCTGCGGCTGACGCTGTCGAATTTCGGCATCGTCAAGGTGCAGGCGGTAGCCAATGCGGCGGAAGCCCTGTTCCAGATACGCAACAAATCCTACGATTTCATCCTCTGCGATTTCAATCTGGGCGAGGGCCGGGACGGGCAGCAGCTGCTCGAGGAACTTCGGCACGGCCACCTGATTCCGCTGGAAAGCGTCTTCATGATGGTGACGGCGGAATCGTTCTACGAAAAGGTCGTCGCCACGGCGGAACTGGCGCCGGACGACTATCTGATCAAACCCTTCAGCGCCGAGCTGCTGCGCAGCCGGCTGGAAAGCATCCTGCTGCGCAAGCGGGCCTTTGGCGAGGCCTATCGGCACTTCGCCGCGCAGAATCTCGAAGCCGCCATCGAGGCTTGCGATGCCCTGATTAAGGCCCATCCGAAATACGTGGTCGACGCCCTGCGTTTCAAGGGCGAACTGCTGGTCACGCTGGGACGCTTCGAGGAGGCCGAGGCACTGTACAAGCAGGTGATCGAGATGCGCGCGATTCCCTGGGCGCGTCTGGGACTGGCCCGTGCGCTGCACATGCAGCAGAAGGACGATGCGGCGGAGACGGAACTGCGCGACGTACTGGAGCGTGCGCCGGAAATGGTCTCGGCCTACGACCTGCTGTCCGATGTCTGCGTGGCGAAAAAGGACACTGCCGGTGCGCAGGACGCCCTGCAGCGCGGGGTCGCCATCTCGTCGCGCACCGTGCGCCGGCAGCAGAAACTGGGCGAGCTGGCCTATGCCAACGGCGATCTGGGGACGGCACGGACGGCCTATGCCGCCGCCATCGACAAAGGGCGCCATTCGATCTTCGTGACGCCCGACGATTACGGCAATCTGTGCCGTGTCCAGGCCGAGCAGGGCGACTTCAAGGCTGTGACCGACACCCTGAAGCAGAACCGCAACGTGCTTCAGTCGAGTCCGGAAGGCCGGCTGGTGGCCGCCGTCACCCAGAGCATCATGCATACCCAGGCGGGACGGCAGAGCGAAGCCGCGCGCGCCATCGACGAAGCCGCGACCCTGCGTGCCGAAGGCGCGCGCGGCGACCCGCGCCTGATGCTCGATCTGGCCGGCGCCTGCATGGCTGGCGGCCGCAACGACGAAGCCGACAGCATCGTCGCGGATGTGGCGCGCAACGCGCACGACAGCGAATCCCTGCTGGCCAAGGCGCGCAAACTCTACGAGGAGGCCGGCCGCGCCGACGCTGGCGCTTCGGTCCTGTCGTCCGCTACGGCAGACGTGCGCCGGCTGAACAACGAAGGCGTGGTGCTGGCGCAGAAGGGCGATTTCCGGACAGCGGCCGAGAAGCTGCTGGTCGCCTGCGAAGCCGCGCCCTACAACCCGCGCATCGCGATGAACGCGGTCTGGGTCATCCTCAAGCATATCGACAAGAGCGGCATGGACGAGCCGATGATCGAATCCGCCCACCAGTATCTGACGGCGGCCGAGCGCCAGGCGCCGGGCCATCCGCGCCTGGCCGGCCTGCGGCGGTCGCTGAAGGAGATCGAGCAGCGCTACGGTATCCGGAGGCAGAGCGCATGAGTGCGAACAGCTTCGACAACGCCGATTTCCAGGCCGCGCTGGTACACGAACTGAAGAATCACCTCGGCCTGCTGGGCATGACGCTCGACCGCATCCCGCGGTGCGGCGACCCGGATCACGACGAACCGCTCGATGCCGCGCGTCTGCTGTGCGAGGATGTGACCGATCGTCTGCGTCAGGCCCTGTGGCTCTACAAGTCCGACAAGGGCGTGCGCTCGCCGAACGTCGACGCCTATTCGCCGCACGATCTGATCGCCGAGCTGGCTGCCCGCACGCGTGCGCTGGCGCGCGACCGGTTCTCGGTCGAAACCCGGCTGTCCGAGGTCCTGCCGGCGGTGGTCTTTCTCGATCGCGAACTGGTCGAGATGGCGATGATGAATGCAATCCAGAATTCGCTCGCCTACGCGCACCGGCGCATTGCGCTTGAGGCCGATGCGCAGGACGGCTGGCTTGTGCTGACGGTACGCGACGATTCGGACGGCTATCCCGATCATGTCCTCGACAGCATGGCGGCCGGCCGCGCCTACCGGGCGCACGGCACCGGCCTCGGCCTGCAGTTTGCGCGGCTCATCGCGCAGTTGCACGAAAACCGCGGCCGCGCCGGCACGCTGGAACTGGCTAACGAATCCGGCGCGGTTTTCCGGCTGCGCCTGCCCTGACGACCGCTACAGCTTGTCGCCGTCGCGCGCGGCCGCCAGCCGGGTCGCATCGCGCCGCCCGAACAGCCAGAACAGCGCGGGCGTCAGATAGGCGTCCAGCAGGGTCGAACCGATCAGGCCGGAGAAGATCACCACCGCCACCGGATACAGGATCTCCGTACCCGGCCGCTCGGCCTCGAACAGCAGAGGCGCCAGCGCGAAAGCGGTGACCAGCGCCGTCATCAGCACCGGGGACAGCCGTTCCAGCGAGCCGCGCAGGATCATCGCGCGGTCGAAAGCCTCGCCTTCGCTGCGCATCAGGTTGAGGTAATGGCTGATCTTGAGGATGCCGTTGCGTACCGAGATTCCGGCCAGTGCGATGAAGCCGATCAGTGCTGCCACCGACAGCGGTTGCCCGGACAGCCACAGACCGGCCACCGCGCCGACCAGCGCCAGCGGGATGTTGGCCATGACGAGTGCGGCCAGCACCGGCGAGCGGTAGCGGCTGTAGAGCACGGCGAACGCCAGCACGGCCGAGACGAGCGCGAGCAGGGCGACCCGACGGGTGGCGTCCTCCTGCGCCTGGAACTGCCCGCCTAGGATGGCGAAATAGCCCGTGGGAAGGGGGGCTTCGGCCAGCGCCGCGCGGATGTCGGACGCCACGCCGGACAGCGGCCGTCCCTGGGTGTTGGCCGACAGCACGATACGCCGCCGGCCGTCGTCGCGACTGATCTGGTTGGGGCCGTCGCCGTCCTCGATCGAGGCCAGACGTGCAAGCGGCACCGGCCCGGCGGGCGTGTCGAGCAGGAGGCTCCCCAGCCTCTCCGGTGCACGCGCCGCGTCCGGCAGGCGCACGACGAGATCGAAGCGCCGGTTGCCTTCGGCAACCTGTGCCACCTTTTCTCCGCCGACCAGGCTTTGCAGCGCGGCAAGGAGTTGCGGGGCCGGTACGCCATACTGTGCGGCCGCTGCGTAATCGACGCGTACCTTGATCTGCGGGGTCAGCACCTGTTTTTCGATTTCCAGATCGGCGATGCCCGGGATGCCGGCCAGCCGTGTGCGCAGGGCTTCGGCTTGCACGCGCAGCGTGTCCAGGTCCTCGCCGAACAGCCTGATCGCGATCGGCGCGCGCACCCCCGACAGCATGTGGTCGATGCGGTGCGAGATCGGCTGGCCGATGGCGACCGCGGCCGGCAGCACGGCCAGCCGGGCGCGGAGATCGGCGACGATGTCCGCCATCGGCCGGCTCAGTTCGGCGGCCGGTTTCAGGCCGACGTCCAGTTCGCTGACGTGCACGCCCTCGGCGTGTTCGTCCAGTTCGGCCCGGCCACTGCGACGGCCCACATAGGTCACGTCCGGCACGGCGGCGACCAGCCTCTCGGCCTGCTGCGCCAGCGCAGCGGATTCCGCCAGCGTGACGCCGGGCGCGAGGCGCAGGCCGATCAGCAGCGTGCCCTCGTTGAACGGCGGCAGAAAGGTGCGCGGAAAGAGGGGCACGGTCGCCGCTGCCGCGCAGGCTGCCAGCACGCCGGCGGCAACGGCGGCGCGGGGGCGGTCGAGCACCGTGTGCAGGCTGCGGCGGTAGGCTTGCTTCAGCATGGCCAGCAGGCGGGTGTCGTCGTGTTCGGATGTGCGCATGCCCGGCAGCAGCCAGGCGGCGAGTACCGGCGTCAGGGTTACCGATACGATCAGCGAGGCCAGCGTCGACACGATGAAGGCGATGCCCAGGGGCACGAACAGGCGGCCTTCCATGCCCGGCAGGGCAAACAGCGGCAGGAATACCAGCACGATGATCACCGTGGCGTAGAGGATGGCCGAACGCACCTCCATCGTGGCCGCGGCCACCCGTGCCCGCACGGAAGGCCGTTCCCCGGGCGGGCAGGCGCGGTCTTCGCGGAACCGGCGCAGTACGTTTTCCACGCCCACCACCGCGTCGTCGACCAGGCCGCCGATGGCGATGGCCAGCCCGCCCAGCGTCATGGTGTTGATCGACTGGCCGAACAGGCGGAACACCAGCACGGTAACGAAAATCGACACCGGAATCGCGGTCAGCGCGATCAGTGTGGGCCGCAGGGTGCCGAGAAACAGGAACAGGATCACGGCGACGAACAGCGCGGCGGCGACGAGCTTGCCCTCCAGCGTGCCGATCGAAGCCTCGATGAAGCTGGCCTGGCGGAAAGTGACGCGCGGTGCATCCATGCCGGCGGGCAGGGTGCGGGCCAGATCGGCCAGTGCGGCCTCGATGGCGTGCGTCAGGGCGAGCGTATCCGCGGCCGGCTGTTTCTGGATGCCGAGGATGACCGCGGGTTTGCCCGCGAAGCCGGCGTCGCCGCGTTTCACCGCGGGCGCGAAGGCGACGTCGGCGATCTGCCGCAGCAGGATGGGGCGTCCTTCGCGCGCGGTCAGGGCGAGATTTTCCAGATCATCGAGCCGCGCCGTGCGGCCGAGGTGGCGGATCAGGTATTCGCGTCCGTTGCGTTCGAGAAATCCGCCCGTGGTGTTGGCGGCATAGCCCCGCAAGGCTTCGATCAGCTGCGTGCGCGTGATGCCCAGGGCCGCCATGCGCGCGCTGTCGGGATGCACCTGGAACTGCCGCACCGCACCGCCGATGGGGATCGCCTGCGCCACGCCGGGAATCGCCATCAGGCGGGGACGCAGCACCCAGTCGGCGTATTCGCGCACCTGCATGGGGTCGATCCGGGCCGGGTCGATCGGGATCGCGATCTGCATGATCTCGCCCATGATGGAGCTGACCGGCCCCAAGCGCGGCACGATGCCCGGCGGCAGGCCGTCTTCCATCGCGCTTAGCCGTTCGGCCACCATCTGGCGCGCGCGGTAGAGATCGGTCGACCAGTCGAAGACGGCATAGACGAAAACGAGCCCGGCGCTGGAGACCGAACGGACGTTTTCCACACCGGGCAGGCCGTTCATCGCGGTCTCCAGCGGGAGGGCGATCAGCTGCTCGGCTTCCTCGGCCGCCATGCCGCCGGCTTCGACCATCACGGTCACGGTCGGGCGATCGAGATCCGGAAACACATCGACCGGCGTGTGTTTCAGCGTGTAGGCCCCATAGGCCGTCAGCGCAAGACCGATGACGATGACGAGCAGCCGGTTGGCAAGACTGGTGTCGAGCAGCCACTTGAACATGCGGGTCTCCTCAACGGATTGCGTTGATCAGGGGCACGCCCCGGACGACCACCCGGTCGCCGGGTTTCAGGCCGGCGACGACGGCGACCGAAACGCCGTCGAGCGGCTCGATGCTGACCGGACGCGGTGCGAACCGCTCGGGTTCGAGCTTGATCCAGACCACGGTCTGGTTGGCCGGATCGCGCGCCAGCGCAGCGGCCGGCACCTGCAGCCCGGATATGCGGGCGCGCCGCTGCGCGAATACGCGGACCGGCTGGCCAACGGCGAGCGCGGCAAACTGCGCGCCTTTGCCGCGGAAGACGAGCGGCAGGGCCTGGTCGCGCAGGCTGTGCGCGGCGCCCAGGGGCTTAAGCGGCAGCCGCGCGTCGCCTATCGCCAGGAAGGCGGCCCCCACATCGCCCGCCAGCGTGAGGTCGTAGGCCAGCGCCTCCACCAGCACGCGGTGCGGATCGACCACCTCGAACAGTGTTTCGCCCGGCGCGACGACCTGGCCAGACACGGCCCGGGTCGAGGCGATCGCCCCGCCGACCGGCGCCGTCAGCCGCTCGCTGGCCACGGCCGCCTCGGCCGCTTCGATCGTCTTGCGCGGCACTGTGTCCGCCAGTGCACGCAAGCGCTCCAGCCGGCTTGCTGCGAGCGATCGTCCGTCGCCACCGGCTTCGGGGCGGACGTAGGCGAGCAGTTCGCCTTTTTTCACGGTTTGGCCGGGGTAGGGCAGACCTTTCGGCCCCGGCGCGAGGCGCCCGCCAACGAGCGCCTGCACCGTGCCGCCGGCATTCGGGTCCATGACGATCCGGCCGGCGAGCTCGACCGTGATCGACAGATCGGCGCGCGCGACAGGCTGCGTGCGCACGCCGATCTGGCGCTGTGTCGGTTTGGGCAGGAACACGCTGCCGTCGGGCAGGCGGCGCGGGCTGTCGGCCGCCGCGAACGGGGCGGCGTCATGATCGTGGCCGGGGGCCGCATATGCGCCGGGTGCGCCCGTGAGGCCGAACAGAAACGCGAGCGGGAAAGCGAAAAGGATGTTCATGCGGTATCTCCGGTATGCCGGGTGCGCAACCGGTAGACGCGCAAAACGGCCAGCAACGCGCCTGTCAGCACCAGGCCAGCCCACGGCGCATAGGCGCGCCAGTCATGCGCATGGCTGTGTTGCACGGCAGCGGGGGCAGGCGTCAGTTCGAGCGTGCCCGTGAGTGTCTCGGCGATGCCGGCGGCGGAAAACCGGACTGCAACCGGGTGATGGCCGGGGCCGAGCGGCGCCGGCAGCGTCGCGGCATACGTGCCTGGTGCGGGGCTGTCGAGGGGCAGCGTCCTGCCGTTCAGCGTCAGTTCGATGGTCTCCGCTGCGACCGGTCCGTTGTCGTCGAAGCGGTCGAGATAGAGCGTCAACCGGGAGCCGGCGGCCACCCCGACCAGTTCGAAGTGTGCGGAGGCAGCGGCGAAGCGCGGCGCGGAAAACACGGTCGCCGTGGTGGGCGCGGCATCGTGGTCGTGGCCGTCGCCGGCCTGGGCCGGCGAAACCGCGCAGGCCAGTACGAAAAAAATTCGGATGAGGGTCATGGTTGTCTCCGTCATTCGGGTAGCAGGCCGAGCGCCTGGCGCTGGGCGGACAGGGCTTCGGCCAAGCCGATACGGGCCTCGCCGGCCTGGCGCTCGGCCTCGCCGGCTTCGAATTCGATGCGCAATCGGGTGGGTAGATCGGTCTCGCCCAGGCGAAAGGCCTTGTCGAAAAAGCCGCGCGTGTCGAGCGCGAGCTGCGCCCGGCGCTCGCTCGCGGCCAGTCGGGCACGTGCAGCGTTCAGCTGCGCCGTGGCGGTTTCGACAGCGGCATCGAGGCGCGCGCGTTCGATCCGGAGCCGGCTTTCAAGCTCGATCGCGTCGGCATGTGCCTGTGCGAGCCGGGCCCGACCGCGTTCACCGGCCGCGAACGGCAGGCGCAGGCCCAGGGTGAGACTTTGCTGGTAGGCCGCGTCGTAGACGTCGCGCTCGCGGGTGGTGGCCAGACGCAGTTCCGGCGCATCGCGCGTCTGGACAGCGGCGAGCGCTTCGGCCTGCCGCGCGGCATGGAGTCTGTCCTGCAGTTCGGCGACGGCAGGATGGACGGACGCTGCGGCACGGGCTGAAGGGGGCACCGGTTCGGGCGTGGCCGTCGCCGCGTCGGCGGGGTGGCCGCCAGTCAGTGCGGCCAGTTGCCATCCCGCGTGGATGCGTTCGGCATCGGCGCCGGCCAGTGCGGCCTCGGCGGCGGCGGCGGCGCCTTCGGCTTGAAAGTGATCCGCCCGGGCGAGCTCGCCGGCTGCATAACGGCGGGCGACGTCATGTGCCAGCAGGCGGGTGTGGTCGAGTCGTGCCCGGGCCAGCTGATGGGCATGGCGGGCACGGTGCCAGCTCCACCAGGCTTCGCGTACCGTGGCGGCGATACGCAGCCGTGCATGCCCGGCACGGCTGGCGAGGGTGCGCGTCTCGGCCTCGGCCAGCGCGCCGGCACGTGCGCGTTCATCCGGCAACCACAAGGGCAGGGCCAATGCGGCTTCGTATTCGCGTGTGCCGCCATTGTCGAACCCATGGTCGGTCCTGGCCGACAGTTCCAGTGCGGGCGGGCCAGCAATCCAGCGGCCTGCGATCCGTTGCCGCGCGGCGGCCGCCGTCAGCTGGCTGTCAAGGCTTCGTGCTTCGGGCTGGCGTGCCCAGGCTGCGTCGAAGACCTGTTGCAGGGTAGTCGGGCCATCCGCCCGGACAGGCTCAGGGGCGGCGGTCAGCAGACAGACGGCCAATGCCGTCTGCAGGGCAAGGAAGGGGGGCATGCGATTCTCCGTAGGGGGCAGGAAGTACGGGAATCGGCGGGACGCGACGCTGCACGGATCGCCGCCACGGCCAGCCGGCCGCGTGCGGGAAAAGATCAATCAGGAAGGAGCCCCGCCGATCAGGCGAGGCGGGACCAGTCGGGGCGTTCGGGCAGATCGACGAACAGGGAGGCCGGGAAAAGCATCCGTGCGGCGGGCGCGATGGGAAGCGGCACGCCCTGTTCCAGGGCGAGTACGCCGGTCAGTGCAACGGCACTGCCGGCGAGGCAGGCGGTGCAATCCTTGTCGGTTCCGGGCAGCGAATGCTCATCGGGCAGGTCGGCAGGGTGGGGGGTATGGGCGTGATCGTGATGGCCGAAATGCTGCGTCTGTGCGGGGGTGGTTTCGTGCTGGCAATAGCTGGCGACCACTGCCCAGCTGAACTGGAAGGGCAGGAAGACCAGCAGACAGGTAAGGAGCCATCGGCGCATGGCGGGAATGATAGCAAAGACAAGCGGTGGTTCCATTGCCGGGAATGGAAACAAGCTTGGATACATCGTGCGAATCGCCATTATCAGAAAATATTTTTCATATAAAACAATTGTTTATTTGATATTCATGATGTTTTGAATTTGAGTCCGGCCCAGTGGGTTGATTTATGAAATAAAGCTTTTATTTTCAATTCATTATTGGATTGTTTTCAAATGTTTTGTTCGGGTTCGCACCGAAGCGGGGCATGTGAAATCGGCATGTATACAAGCGGACTCAGAGGGGCAGAGCGGTCTTGTCGACGACGCGGCGCAGCACGAAGCTGGAATGCACGCCGGTTACCCCGGGAATGCGGGTGATGCGGTTCAGTAGCAGGTCCTGGTAAGCATCCATGTCGGGGACGACGACCTTGAGCTGGTAGTCGGCCGACTGGCCGGTGATGAGCAGGCATTCGAGCACCTGTGGTATGGCGTTGATGGCGGCTTCGAAATGCTCGAAGCGTTCCGGCGTGTGCTGGTCCATCGAGATGTGGATCAGCGCCATCAGATTGAGGCCGAGCGCGCGGGCATCGGCCAGCGCGCGGTAGCCCCGAATGACGCCTGCTTCCTCCAGCGCGCGTACCCGGCGCAGGCAGGGCGAGGGCGACAGGCCGATGCGGTCGGCAAGCTCCTGGTTGGTCAGGCGGCCGTCGGCCTGGAGGTGACGGAGGATCTGCACGTCGTAGCGGTCGAGTTGCATGATTTGCTGTATATCGATATTTATTGGTGATTAATATAATATTTTTCGAATAAAAAGGAATTAAATTTCAAATTTATCGTATTTAAAAGATTAATACGCAATCATTCGCCCTGCGGTCCCGGCTACCATGTTTCGCATCTGCATCGTTATTCGAGGACGCCCGGCCATGTTGAACGCCCCCCGCACCAAGTACCGTCCGTTTCCGCCCGTTGGCCTCGCCGCCCGCCAGTGGCCGAACCGGGTCCATACCGCCCCGCCCATCTGGATGAGCACCGATTTGCGCGACGGCAACCAGGCGCTGTTCGAGCCGATGGACGGTGCACGCAAGATGCGGATGTTCCGCATGTTGTGCGATATCGGTTTCAAGGAGATCGAGGTGGCTTTCCCCTCAGCCTCGCAGACCGATTTCGATTTCGTGCGCACGCTCATCGAAGGCGGCCACATTCCGGACGACGTGACCATCGAAGTGCTGACCCAGGCACGCGAGCATCTGATCCGTCGCACGATGGAATCGCTGCGCGGTGCGCGCCGCGCCATCGTCCACGTCTACAACGCCACCTCGCAGCCGTTCCGCGATATCGTGTTCGGCATGAGCCGGGCGCAGGTGGTCGACATGGCCGTGTCCTCGGTACGGTTGATCCGCGAACTCGCCGATACCCAGCCGGAGACGGAATGGGTGCTCGAATACAGCCCGGAGACCTTTACCGCCACCGAGCTCGACTTCGCCCGGGAGATCTGCGACGCCGTCACTGCCGAATGGGGGGCGACGCCCGCGAACAAGGTCATCCTCAATCTGCCGAGTACGGTGGAGGTGGCCACGCCCAATGTCTATGCCGACCAGATCGAGTGGATGCACCGTCATCTCGCCCGGCGCGACAGCGTGATTCTCAGCGTGCACCCGCACAACGACCGGGGTACGGCGGTGGCCGCCGCCGAGCTGGCGATGCTGGCCGGCGCCGAACGGGTCGAGGGTTGCCTGTTCGGCAACGGCGAGCGTACAGGCAACGTCGACCTCGTCACGCTCGCGCTCAACCTCTACACCCAGGGCATCGCACCGGGGCTCGATTTTTCCGATATCAATGCAGTGGCGCGCACGGCGGAAGACTGCACACAGCTGCCCGTCCATCCGCGCCACCCTTACGTCGGCGACCTCGTCTTCACCGCGTTTTCCGGATCGCATCAGGACGCGATCCGGAAAGGTTTGGCCGCGCAGCAGGCGGAGGCGTTGTGGAATGTGCCCTATTTGCCCATCGACCCGGCCGATCTCGGCCGCAGCTACGGCTCGGTGATCCGGGTCAACAGCCAGTCGGGCAAGGGCGGCATCGCCTATCTGCTCGAAACCGGCTACGGCGTGGTACTGCCGCGCCGCCTGCAGATCGAATTCTCGGCCGAAGTGCAGCGCCATACCGATACCCATGGCGGCGAGATGCGTGCGTCCGAGCTCTGGGAGCTTTTCGGGCGGACCTATCTCGATCCGGCGTATCCCGTGCGCTACATCGAGCATCATCTGTATGAGCATGACGGTGCGCAGGGTATCCGCCTCAGCGTCGAGATCGACGGTGTCGCCCATCTGCTGAGCGGCGAAGGCAACGGACCTATCGATGCCGCGGTACATGCCTTGCGCGGTGCAGGCGTCGACCTCCAGGTACGCGGCTATGAAGAACGCTCGATGGGCAGCAGCGTGGACGGCGGCAACGCGCGGGCCTGCGCCTTCGTCGAAGTGGCCCGCAACGGCAGCCGTGCGGAGCGCTTCGGGGTGGGGATCGACGCCAACATCGTCACCGCCTCGATCAAGGCGCTGGTCAGCGCCGTTGCGCGCTCCAGGGCCCGCGACGGAACCGTGGCGACCTCCCGGGCAGCCTGAAAGGTGCCGGTACAGGCAAATCGTGCAGCGCTTGCGCCGCAGGGGCCGCCGCGCACCGCTTTGTACCGGGGCAGGGTCAGTCGTGCGGTTTGGTCTGCGCCAGCAGGTAGGGGGTCAGCTCATGCACCGGACGGGCCCGGCTGAGGTAATACCCCTGGATCAGATCGCATTCGTGCGCGCGCAGGAAGGACAGTTGCTGCGCCGTCTCGACCCCTTCGGCCACGACCTCCAGACCCAGTTTGTGCCCGAGCGTGATGCTGGCTTCGGCAATGGCCGAATCGTTGCTGTCGCTGGGGACATCCTGGATGAAGGCGCGGTCGATTTTCAGTACATCGAGCGGAAAGCGCTTGAGATAGGCAAGCGATGAGTAGCCCGTTCCGAAATCGTCGATGGCGAGTCGCACGCCCAGAGCATCGAACGCGGCCAGGATTTCCCCGGTTGCCTGAACATCGCGCATGACCGTGCTTTCGGTGATTTCGATCTCGAGATGGTCGGCAGGGACTCTTTCCTCGGCCAGCGCCCGGCGCACCTGGTCCAGCAATGCACCGTCGCTGAACTGCCGGGCCGAAACGTTGACCGAGAACCGCAGTGCGATGAAATTCGACTCGCGATAACGGCGGTACTGTGCGCATGCGGTACGCAGCACCCATTCGCCCACGGGCACGATCAGGCCGGTGTCTTCCAGCAGCGGGACGAAGTCGGCGGGTGAGATCAGCCCGTGTACCGGATGTTCCCAGCGCAGCAGGGCCTCCACGCCGGCAATGCGGCCGTTGCGGAGATCGAGCTGCGGCTGGTAGTGCAGGCGCAATTCTTCCCGTTCCTGCGCGCGCCGCAGGTCGGTTTCCAGCGACAGCAGTTCCTGGCCGCGCGCATTCATTTCGGGCGCATAGAACTGATACTGGTTGCGGCCATGTGCCTTGGCCTGATTCATCGCCGTATCGGCGTTCTTGAGCAGTGTCTCCGGATCGCGGCCGTCGTGCGGGTAGATGGATATCCCCATGCTGCATCTTACGTACACGTCCTGTCCCGCAATTGGGATCGGTGTCTCGAATGCGTCCCGCAACTTGTGAAGGATGGTCAGGATGTTGTCGGGATGATGGAGATCGCCTGTCGCGATCGTGAATTCGTCCCCGCCATGACGGGCCACGATGCCGCTTGGCCTGACGCAGTCGTGCAGCCGTTGCGCGACTTGCAGCAGCATGCTGTCGCCCGCAGCGTGGCCGAGACTGTCGTTGATGCGTTTGAAGTTGTCGACATCCAGGAACAGCACCGCAGCCAGTGCCTGGTTGCGTTCCATGCGCGCCAGCATCGTTTCCAGGCGGTCTTCGAACAGCACCCGGTTGGCCAGACCGGTCAGCGCATCGTGCGTGGCCTGCCGCTTGAGTTCCTGTTCGAAGTGCTTGCGCTCGGTGATGTCGCGGGCGATGGTCGAGTAAAAGGCCGGTGTATCGGATGTCGGCTTGTGGGCCAGCACAACCTGGGAAACGGGTATTTCCCGTCCGTCCGCCCGCATGGTTGCGGATTCGCCGTGCCATACGCCGTCGCGCAGGGCCGCAGGAAAGGCTTCCATCAGAAGCCGGTGTGCCGCCCATTCCGGAAGATGGTCCGCGATATGCCGGGAAGCGATATCGGCCTGCTGCGACAGGCCAAGCAGGGCGCGGCCCGCCCGATTGAGGTAGCGCAGGCTTCCATCGCTTTCCAGGATGGCCACGAAGTCCGTCGTCGCCTCGATGATGTCCAGCAGCTGGGTACGCACCCGGTCGGCGAGGATGCGGTCGGTGATATCGCGTCCCGTGGAGACGAAATTGGTGATGCGCTGTTCGTCGTTGATCAGGGGCGAAATGGTCATTTCCTCGTAGAACAGCGCGCCATCCTTGCGGCGGTTGATCAGCGTCTTCTGGAAAGCCTGCCCGGTCAGAATGGTGCTCCACATGTCGCGGAAGAATGCGTCGTCGTGCAGGCCGGACTGGATCAGTGCGGGGGTCGCGCCGACGGCCTCGGCCGCCGAATAGCCGGTGAGCCGCTCGAACGCCGGGTTGACGTACTGGATCGTCCCCCGCGGATTGGTGATGAAGACGCTGTCCGTCGCCTGTTCCACCACCTGCGACAGGCGCCGTATGGCCCGTTCGGCCGCCCGCCGTTCGCGGCGGGCCTTGGCGTCCGCCAGTTCGCGGTGGACAGCGGGGCCGAGACGGGTGAGATTGCCCTTCATCACGTAATCCTGTGCGCCGGCACGCATGCCGGCCACGGCCGTATCTTCTCCGATGGTGCCCGAAACGAAAATGAAAGGCAGGTCGGGGTTGTGGTCGCGAATGACTTCCAGGGCGCGTGCGCCGTTGAAGTAAGGCATGGCGTAATCGGAGAACACGATGTCCCATTCCTGTCGGAGCGCTTCGCGAAGGGCCGGCTCGGTATCCAGCCGCTGCCAGGTGAGTTCAAAAGGCACGCGCTGCAGATATTCGATCAGCAGCAGGGCGTCGTTCTCGCAGTCCTCGACGATCAGGGCGCGGAGCTTGGGAGGGCTCGTCGCATCGCTCATGGGGTTTCCTGGCGGTTCATTTCATTCACTGCGTTCAGCCGGCTACGGGTGGCGTCTGGTTCAGCAGCAGCCAGTACAGCCCGAGCTGGCCAGCCGCGCGGATGAAATCGTCGAAATCGACCGGTTTGCGCACGTAGCTGTTGGCGCCGAGGGTGTAGCCCCGGATCCGGTCTTCTTCTTCGTTCGAGGAAGTCAGGATCACGACCGGCAGCAGGTGTGTCCGCTCGTCGGACCGAATGCGGCGCAGGACCTCCAGTCCGTCGATCCGGGGCAGTTTGAGATCGAGCAGCACCACCGCGGGCAGATTGCCGGGGTCGCGCCCCGAGTAGCTGCCTGTCCCGAACAGATAGTCCAGCGCTTCCACCCCGTCCCGGGCGATCACCAGCGTATTGCCGATCTTGTTGGTTTCCAGGGCATGGACCGTCAGGTCGGCGTCGTCGGGATTGTCTTCGACCAGCAGGATGCTCTTGTCGCTCACGGTGTTGTCTCCGGTTCCAGGGTGAAATAGAAGCGCGTTCCCGCGCCGGCCTCGCTCTCGGCCCAGATGCGGCCGCCGTGCTTGTGGAGGATCCGCTGGACGGTGGCCAGGCCGATGCCGGTGCCCGGGAATTCGCTGGTGTCGTGCAGGCGCTGGAATACGCCGAACAGTTTGTCTGCATAGGCCATGTCGAAGCCCGCACCGTTGTCGGCCACGACATAGACGGTATGGTTGTCCCGTGCCTCGGCGGAAAGCGCGATATGGGCTTCCTCGCGCTTCGACGTGAATTTCCATGCGTTGCCCAGCAGGTTGTCGAGCACGATGCGCAGCAGCCCCTTGTCCCCCTCGACCATGAGATTGGGCGCGATGTCGAAACGTGCCTTGCGCCCGGGCGATTGCCGTTGCAGTTCTTCGGCGATATCGCCGGCAAGTGCCGCCAGATCGACCGTTTCGCGACGGAGTTCGGTCCGGGTGACGCGCGACAGCTTGAGCAGGTCGTCGATCAGGGTGCTCATGTGCTGCGCGGCGCGACGCACCCGGCCGAGCCGGTCTCGTCCGGTATCGTCCAGCTTGTCCGCGTAATCGTCGAGAATGATGCGGCTGAATCCGTCGATGGCCCGGAGCGGCGTGCGCAGGTCGTGGGAGACCGAATAGCTGAACGCTTCGAGTTCCTGGTTGATCGTTTCCAGCTCGGCGGTGCGGTGCTGCAGCTGGCGTTCGATTTCCTTGCGCCGGGTGACGTCCTCGATGATGCCGTCGTAATAGGCCTGGCCGCCGGGCTCGCGTTTCAGGCGGGCCGTGATCGCGCCGCAGAACGGCCGGCCTTTCAGGGTGAAGATTTCGACCTCTTCGCTGACGATCGTGTCGCTCGGGCCATCACCCGCGGTGAACAGGGGTGTGCCGGCAACCGTCCTGAGGGCGGTAAGCGGCTGCGTCAGCAGATCGGACGTCGAATCCGCTTCCAGCATGTTGACCAGGGCCGGATTGACCTCCACGAACGTGCCATCGGGCGTGGCCGATCGGCGATAGACCCCGACCGGCAGATTGTCCACCAGCTCGCGGTAGCGGGCCTGGACTTCCTGGCGCTGGCGTTCGGCCTGCTTGCGCACGGTGATATCGCGGATGATCGCCGTCACTACCGAACCCTGCGGCATTTCAAGCGGACTCAGGCTGATTTCGATCGGGAAAGTGCTACCGTCCTTGCGGCGGCCGAACAGTTCCATGCCTTCGCCCATGGGGCGTGTGTAGGGATCCGCGGCGTAATCGGCACGGTGCGCCACATGGCGGTCGCGGCTGTTTTCCGGTACGAGCATTTCGACCGGCCTGCCCAGAAGCTCCTCGCGCGCGTAGCCGAAGTATTTTTCCGTCTGGGCGTTGATCAGCACGATGTGCCCTTCGCGGTTGACGATGATGATGGCGTCCGGCGCCGATTCGAGCAGGTCGCGGAACCGCGCTTCGGAAGCGCGCATGGTTGCTTCGGCCCAGCGCCGCCGCATGCTGTAGAACGTAATGGCCCAGGCGGCGGCGGCGAAGAGCAGCGCGAGAATGCCGTATGTGACCCAGAGGCGATGGGCAAGCGCATTCTCCTGCTCGGCCAGCGCGCCGGCCGATTTGTAGGCGACCAGCGTCCAGTGCGGGGTGTCGCGGGGTTCCCGCGAATCGGCAAACGGATCGATATGCGAGTAGGAATAGAGTCCCTGTTCCGTCAGGAACTGGCCTTCCTTTCTGACTGCGTTGATATGGCGCCACGCTTCGGGGTCACGCATATCGAGCCGCCGGTCCTTGCGGTCGGGGAACACGAATCCCCATTCGTCTTCGGCACGCGGCCCCAGCATCCAGTAGCCCTGCGGGTCCAGCAGCCAGATCTGGCTGGGTGCGGAATCGGAACTCGGATGTACGCTGCGCAGCCGTTCGAGGAAGGGCGCGCCCAGATAATTCAGGATGATGACCCCCCGCTTGCGGCCTTTCTGATCGAAGACCGGCGTGCCGAACCGGATGGTGGGTTTCAGGGGGCGTTCGACCTGGCCATGCTCGATGTTGAGGTCCAGCGGCGAGGCATAGACTTCGCCCCGCTGGAGCAGGAGCGAGGCCCGTACATAGTAGCGGCCCCCCTTGTTCTGCAAATCGCCGGCCGCGACGCTTTCGGGCTGGCCGTTGTTCCAGTTGATGCGGACGACCTCATGGCCGTTCGTGTCGATGAAACGTATCTGGTCGTACAGGCCTTTGCGCGCGGCAAAAGCGAGGTAGCGCGCGGCCAGTGGCGGATGGGCAGGAGGAATGAGGCTGCTGCCATCGTCCCGAAGCGTGTACTGGTCGGAAAGGTAGAGCAGGTCGGAACGGACGTTCGCGAATTCGATGAGGCTGGCCTGAATCGACATCTGGACGGCGCTCCGCTCGGTGGCGCGGGTCAGCGCCAGCGCGCTGCGCAGCTGCACGGCGTAGAAGCCCCAGATGACGGCCGATACGGCCAGCATGGCAAGCAGCCAGATCAGCAGGAAGCGCTTGAAGAACGATAAACGCCGCTGTCCGACATTCGCACTGAAGAAATCCTCACCTCTCACCATCGGTCTGATCCGGTCTTCAATCGTTCGGGAGGCACGCCCGAAAGGCGCATATGCCTCTCCCTTCCACAGATAGCCTGAGCAAGCCGCGTGAAGATCGTATCTCCGCTTCCTGAGGGGGACCCTTGCCGGGAGGTTGTGTATGGTTTGAACAGACAGGCCGAACCGATGGCATCGATTGGTTGCTGTATGTAAACCCCCTTTCTTTAAAGAGATAGATCGAATTGTTCATAATCGCAAGTAGAAAATACTCGGTTGTTTATTGAAAAATTGTTACTAAATGCCGATTTCGTTAGTTTTGTGCAAAGTCTTGCGGCGATAGCGCTTCCTTCAATTCTTCCGCATCCAGCGCGTCGGCATTCCGGATCTGGTGCGCCAATACGGCGAGGCTGGCCTCGGAGGCATCCGTTCCCGCCCGGGCGCGTTGCACGATACGCTGGCGCAGTGTGTCGAGCGGTGCGGCGAAATCCAGGATACGGAAAGGCTGCCCGTGCTTCCGGGCAATTTCGCGCAGCAAGGCGCGCTGCCAGCGCGCAGTGAAGGTGGCGTCGACGATCACGGGCCATCCGGCGGCCAGGACGCGGCTGGCAAGCCCGGCCAGTTGCCCGTAGGTTCGGCGCGTGGCGTGGGCGGCATAGAGGCCCCCGCAGGGGGCCGAGCCGCTGCGTGCCAGCGCATCCAGGCCAGCCAGGCGTTTGCGTTCGATATCCGAGCGCAGGCGGATGGCGCCGGGCGACTGCATGCGTTCGTGCGTGGCAGTGGTTTTGCCGGAACCCGAGAAACCGTGCGTGATGTGCAGCCAGCACGGCGACGGCCGGGTCAGCGCAGCTGCCAGTTCGAGATGCGCCCGGGCGTCGGCCCGTGCGGACGCGTCGTTCTGGGCCGCGCGCAGCAGCGCGACCTTGCTGCGGACCAGCGCACGGTATACGGCGTAATACCGCAGCAGTGCGAGCCCCGCGTAATCGCCGCTGTGTTCCAGCCAGACGTTGAGGAAGAGCCAGGCCAGGCCGGCGTGGCCGCGCCGCATCAAATCCATGAAGACAAAGGCGATTTCGGACTGGATGTCGATCCAGCGCAGCCCGGCGTCGAATTCGAGGCAGTCGAAAATGAGCGGGGCGCCGTCAACCCAGGCCATATTGCCCAGATGCAGATCGCCGTGGCATTCGCGCACGTAGCCGTCGCGTTTGCGTGCCCGCATCAGCGGTGTCAGTTCGGCATGGCTGCGGCCGCTCCATACCCGCAGTGCGGCCAGCGTTGCGCGGTCGGCCGGCGTGTCGAGATGCGGTTCGATCTGGTCGAGATTCTGGGCGACGGGCTGCCAGATCGTGCCCGGATGGCCCCAGGCATCGCCCGCCTGGGCGCGGGCGCAATCATCCCGGTGAAAGCGGGCGAGGCGGGTGGCCACGGCTTCGACTTGCACGGCATCGAGCCGGCCCTCGGCCTGCAGCCGGTCGAACGTGGCCTCCGGGTCGAACCGCCGCATCTTCACCGCGTATTCGATGGTTTCGCCCGCACCTTCCAGGCAGGGCGAGTCGGCGGGGCCGGTGACGGTCGATACGCCCAGATAAATGTCCGGTGCGAGCCGCCGGTTCAGGCGCACTTCGTCCTCGCAGGCCTGGTGGCGTTTGCCGAGCGTGCCGAAATCCAGGAAGCCCAGGGTCAGTGGCTTCTTGATCTTGTAAGCGAAATCGCCGGACAGCAGCACCCAGGAGATGTGCGTTTCCAGGATGCGCACCGGCTGACCGGGCAGGGAGGCGGCCAGCCGTTCGATCCATACCGGGCTGCCGGAAGGCCGCGAACGGGCAGCCATGCGGGCGTCAGAGGCTGGGTTGGCCGGCCTGCGCGTATTCCCGTTCGTATTTCTGCTGGCATTCGATACAGCGTTTGGCGGTGGGAGCGACGCGCAGGCGCGCAAAGGCGATGGGCAGCCCGCAATCCGTGCAAGTACCGTATTCGCCGCTCTCCATTCGTTGCCGGGCCGCTTCGACGTCGCGCAAGGCCTGGATGTAACGGTCGAAGCGCGCTACGTTGAAGTCTGCGAGCGCGCTGGCGAGCGACTGGTCGCCGCTGTCGCCCGGCTCGCGATTCAGGAGATCGATGCGGTGCTGCTCGCCCGTATCCTCGAATTCGGTGCGTACCGCGTTCCGGATGTCGTGGTACTGGCTGTCCAGGCACGCGGTCAATTCTTCAAGCTGGACTGCGGTCAGATCTGACATGCTGGTGATTCCTCGTGTCGATGCCGGGGCATTGGGGGCTTCAATATTAGGACAGCAGAATCCTGTTTCAAGATCGGGTGGGCATGGCGACCTCAGTACCGGCGGAACAGCGAACGCCCTCCCGCGGCATCCGCGTCCGGACAGGCGGGCTCCGCCATCCCGGTGCATGCGGCGAAGCGCGCCCGGTCCCATCCCTTGCCCAGCAGGATCATGCGGGTATGCAGGTCTTCGCGGGTTCGCGTGTCGACGCGGTCGCCCAGATCGTGCAGGCGTTTGTCGCGCAGCTCGACGTAGAAAAGTGCGTAACGCTTGCCGAGTGCGCGCCACAGGGCGTGTGCGCCGATGGACTGGCGCGCGCCGCTGATGAATACGTTGCCGCTGTCCAGCCACCATCGATAAATGGCGGTCGCGATGCCGCGCCGCTGATAGGCCGGCGCGATCTTGATGTGGGGCGCGCGCAGGTGCGGGTCGGCTTGGCGGTTCAGTTCGACCAGACGGTTGAATACGGCATAACCTGCCAGGCAGCCGCGGGCCTTGTCTTCGACATAGAGGTAATGCTCGCCGTCGGCTTCGCGGTAGCGCAGCACGAGGCCGGGGAAGTGGATGCAGAGTGCAGGCAGCCCGTGGAGTGCATCGCCGGGGCTGACCAGACGGGAATGCAGGCGGGCGAGCTGGCGCTCTATATCGGCTGGCCGGTGCACGACGTCGATCCTGAGTTCGCTCGACAGCCATCGCCACGGCGGAACGGGGAAGGAGGGCAGACAGGTATCCATGGATGGCATCGGCCTCAGAGAGGGCCGTCGCCCGCCCACCAGCCGCTCATCAGGCGGTCGGGCCGGGTGCGGGCGCATACCCGGGCGCTGGTTGCCCAGTCTTCGCAGCGCACGACGAGGCCGGCGTAGATGCCATAGCCCGTACCGGCCCGGATTTCGCCTGCGGCCAGCAGGCTTTCGCCGGCCCGGATGGCGCCGCCGGCTTCGATGGGCCCGAGCGCGCGAATGCCCCAGCCCGCTTCCAGATGCGCTTCGCTGCGGATCGCATCGCCGGCTTCGATGCCGTGGACCGCATGGATGTCGCCGGCACTTTCGATGCGTTCACCCACGTGCAGGCTCATGCCGCACTGGATTCTGGCGTGCGCTTCGAGCGTGCCGCCGATATGGGCGTCGCCCGTCAGCGTGAGCGCACCGCCGCATACCAGGTCCCATTCGACACGGGTCTTGCCGCCGCAGTGCAGTGCGCCGCCGGTCTCGATGCCGCATGCGGTCCGGATGTCGCCGCCCACGTCGAGTGTGCCGGCCGAACGGACGGCGCCGTCCGCATGCAGATCCTCGCCGGCCACGATGGCGCGGCCCGCACGGATGCCGCCGCCTGCACGGATGGCGCGGCCTGCGCGCACGATCGATCCGACCTCGATCGGCCCCCGCACATTAAGGCTGCCGGCGAATACGATGGCTTCCGCATCGATCGCGTCGACGCACAGGACGGCATCGGTCGGACCGAACTGGTCCAGCAGCCAGCAGGCGTCGTCCACCCGGCCGTCCCCGACCAGCGCATCGAGTACCGGCTGGTAGTCGCCGCCCGACTGGTGTGTGCGGAGAAACCAGCGGAAACCTTCGGCGCACGGCCGTTTTGCCTTGACGAAATTGCGGGTCAGGTCCGTCATGGCCGCGGTCTGCGTGCAAGCATGGCAATGAACTGCCGCAGCCGACGATTCAGTCCGGAGGGACGGGGTTGCCGGGGAAAGCCGGATGGCGGCGGATCGCCGTTCAGCCAGGAAAAACGGATAAAACTCGGTGCGTCCGGCAAGGGCGGAACGCGTATGAAGCGGTGCATGGGGGAATCCCGAAAGCGCAGCCCGGCTCCTGCAAGGGAGACGGCCGCTGTCGCGCCTGGCTTAAGCCCGGCGACAGGTGTTTGCGCTAATCGAGTATGGGGATGTCGCCGGGCTCAGGTATCTGCGTCCGGCGGGCAGGTGCCCATGACGCTCGTTCGCTTGAGCGCGCGCGCATGCATGCCCGCCATCAGGAGCTGGCGGACGACGAGCGTGCAGGCAAAGGCATCGAAGGCGACCATGGGCGGGGACAGTAGGTCAACGCATGATGCGTGTCAAGCCGGCGCGGGTATATGATCGGCCGGCCTGTGTTTGCGGCGCTGTCTGGAGCGCATCTCTTGCCATGGAAAACTTCAAGCTCGTTCTCCCGGAACATATGAATCATTACGGCTACCTGTTCGGCGGCAACCTGCTGAAATGGGTGGATGAAATCGCCTGGATCGCGGCGAGCCGCGATTACCCCGGCTGCAAGTTCGTCACCATCGGCATGGACCGCGTCGAATTCCGCCGCCCGGTCCGGGCGGGTGCGATTCTCCGTTTCAGCGTGCAGCGCGACCAGGCCGGCAACAGTTCGGTTCGCTACATCGCCACGGTCTACCGCGACGATATCGAAACCGGGGTGGAGGAGGCGATTTTTTCCACCCACGTGAGTTTTGTCTGTCTGGACGACAAGGGAGGCAAACAACCTTTGCCGCCCGGCTAGTTTCAGGCCTGTCGATAGGTTTGATCTATGCACGGGGCGCGCCCGACAGGGGCAGGCGCACCTGTTCGGAAGCCGGGAGAAAAACCTGCGCATCCGGCTTGTATCGTCCCGGTTTGTTCCTATAGTTTTTCCATGGCAAGGACAACGACGAGGAGGCTGACATGCAAGTGACGCGCAGGCAGTTCTTCAGGATATGTGCGGCAGGGGTTGGCAGTTCCAGCCTGGCCGCGCTCGGTTTCGCACCCGGCGAAGCCCTGGCGGAAGTGCGGGCGTTCAAGCTCGCCCGTGCCGCTGAAACCCGCAACACCTGTCCGTACTGCTCGGTCGGATGCGGTGTCCTCATCTACAGCCTGGGCGACCGCTCGAAGAATGCCCATGGCGAGGTAATGCATATCGAGGGCGACCCCGACCATCCGGTGAACCGCGGCACGCTCTGCCCCAAAGGGGCCGCCCTGCTCGATTTCGTCCGAAGTCCCAACCGGCTGAAGCGGCCGGAATATCGCGCCCCGGGCAGCAAGGCATGGCAGCCCATTTCCTGGGACGAGGCGTTTACCCGCATCGCCCGCCTGATGAAGGAAGACCGCGACAAGAACTTCATCGCGAAGAACGACAAGGGCGAAACGGTGAATCGCTGGATATCCACCGGCATGCTCGCCGCTTCCGCGTCCAGCAACGAAACCGGCTATCTGACGCAGAAGATCGCGCGTAGCCTGGGGATGCTCGCATTCGACAATCAGGCGCGTGTCTGACACGGTCCGACGGTGGCCAGTCTGGCCCCGACGTTTGGCCGCGGCGCGATGACCAACCACTGGGTCGATATCAAGAATACCGACCTGGTCCTGATCATGGGCGGCAACGCCGCCGAAGCCCACCCGTGCGGATTCAAGTGGGTGACGGAGGCAAAAGCGCACCGCAAGGCGAAGCTGATCGTGGTCGATCCGCGCTTCACGCGCTCGGCCGCGGTATCGGACTATTACGCGCCGATCAGGGCGGGGACCGACATCGCCTTCCTGGGCGGGGTCATCAACTACCTTCTGAGCCACGACAGGATTCACCACGAATACGTGAAGAACTACACGGACTTCAGTTTCCTGGTGAAGGACGAGTTCGCGTTCGAGAACGGCATCTATTCCGGCTATAACCCGGAAGCGCGCAAATACGACAAATCGAGCTGGGGCTACCAGATCGGGTCGGACGGCTACGTCGTCACCGATCCGAGCCTGGAAAATCCGCGCTGCGTGTACCAGCTCATGAAGGCCCACTATTCGCGTTACACGCCCGAGATGGTGTCGACCATCTGCGGTACGCCCAGGGACGCTTTCCTGAAGGTATGCGAGATGATCGCCACGACCGCGGCGGCCGACAAGACCATGACCGTCATGTATGCGCTCGGCTGGACCCAGCATTCGCAGGGCTCGCAAATGATCCGTACCGGCGCGATGGTGCAGCTGCTGCTGGGCAACATCGGCGCAGCGGGTGGCGGCATGAACGCGCTGCGCGGCCACTCCAATATCCAGGGGCTCACCGACCTGGGGCTCCTGTCCAACCTGTTGCCGGGCTACATGACGCTGCCCGGCGATGCCGAACAGGACTACAAGGCCTACATCGACAAACGCGCCTTCAAGCCGTTGCGGCCGGGGCAGCTTTCCTACTGGTCGAACTACGGCAAGTTCTTCGTCAGCACGATGAAGGCCTGGTACGGCGATTCGGCCACCGCCGGGAACAACTGGTGCTACGACTGGCTGCCCAAGCTCGACAAGGGTTACGACATCCTGCAGGTGTTCGAGAACATGAACCAGGGCAAGATGAACGGCTACATCTGTCAGGGCTTCAACCCGCTGGCCTCCGCACCCTGCAAGATCAAGGTATCCACCGGGCTGTCGAAACTGAAGTATCTGGTCATCATCGATCCGCTGGAGACCGAGACGGCCGAATTCTGGCAGAACCACGGCGAATACAACGACGTCGATCCGGCGAAAATCCAGACCGAGGTATTCCGCCTGCCGTCCACCTGCTTCGCGGAGGAAGACGGCTCGCTGGTGAATTCCGGCCGCTGGCTGCAATGGCACTGGAAGGCCGCCGAGCCGCCGGGCGATGCCAGGGGCGACCAGGAAATCATGGCCGGCATCTTTCTGAAACTGAAGGCGATGTACAAGAAGGAGGGCGGCGCCTTCCCCGAGCCCATCCTGAACCTGACCTGGAGGCACAAGCAGCCGGATGCGCCTTCGCCCGAGGAACTGGCACGGGAGTTTTCCGGCCGGGCCCTGAAGGACGTGACCGATCCGAAGGATCCGACCCGGGTGCTGGTCAAGGCGGGCGAGCAGTTGAACGGCTTTGCTGAATTGCGCGACGACGGCAGCACGATCTGCGGCTGCTGGCTGTTCGCCGGCGCGTGGACGGAAAAGGGCAACATGATGGCGCGGCGCGACAACAGCGATCCGTTCGGCATCGGCCAGACGCTCAACTGGGCTTTCTCCTGGCCGGCCAACCGGCGCGTGCTCTACAACCGCGCGTCCTGCGACCTGAACGGCAAACCCTACGACCCTGCCCGCAAGCTGATCGCCTGGGATGCGGCAAGCGGCAAGTGGAGCGGATCGGATATCCCGGACTTCAAGGCGGATTCCTCGCCGGAAGACGGCATGAGCCCCTTCATCATGAACCCTGAAGGGGTGGCGCGCTTCTTCGCGCTCGACAAGATGGCGGAAGGGCCTTTCCCCGAGCATTACGAACCCTTCGAGTCCCCGATCGCGAACAATCCCCTGCACCCGTCAAACGAGGCGGCGCGGGCCAATCCGGCCGCACGGGTCTTCAAGGACGACTGGGCCACGTTCGGCAAGCCCGACAAGTTCCCGCACGTCTGCACGACCTATCGTCTGACCGAGCATTTCCACTTCTGGACCAAGCACGTGCAACTGAATGCCATCGTGCAGCCGGAGCAGTTCGTGGAGATCGACGAAGAACTGGCGCAGCAGAAAGGCATCAAGGCCGGCGACCACGTGCGGGTGAAATCCAACCGGGGGTTCATCGTCTCGGTGGCCGTCGTCACCAAACGTCTGCGTACGCTCGACATCGCGGGCAAGAAGGTGCACACGGTCGGGGTGCCGATCCACTGGGGCTTTGTCGGCCTGGCGCGCAACGGCTACATCACGAACACGCTCACGCCCTTCGTCGGCGACGGTAACACCCAGACGCCGGAATTCAAGTCCTTCCTGGTGGATCTGGAAAAGGTATAGGAGGCGGCCATGGCTCTGCAATCGCTCGATATCACCGCCCGTTCCGCCACGACGACGCCGTCACCCAGTGTGCGCGGCACGCTCCAGGTCGCCAAGCTGATCGACATTTCCAAATGCATCGGATGCAAGGCCTGCCAGACGGCCTGCATGGAATGGAACGACCTGCGCGACGAAGTGGGACACAACCATGGCGTGTACGACAACCCGCGCGACCTGACCGACCAGTCGTGGACCGTGATGCGCTTTTCCGAAGTGGAAGTGGAGCAGGGCCGGCTGGAATGGCTGATCCGCAAGGACGGCTGCATGCACTGCGCCGAACCGGGCTGCCTCAAGGCCTGTCCTTCGCCGGGCGCGATCGTGCAGTACGCGAACGGCATCGTGGACTTCCATGAGGAGCACTGCATCGGGTGCGGCTACTGCATCACCGGCTGCCCGTTCAACATTCCGCGCATTTCCAAGAAGGACCACAAAGCCTACAAGTGCACCCTGTGCTCCGACCGGGTCGCGGTCGGCATGGAGCCGGCCTGCGTGAAGACCTGCCCGACCGGCGCCATCGTGTTCGGCTCCAAGGAGGACATGATCCATCACGCCGAGGGCCGTATCGAGGACCTGAAAGAGCGCGGCTACGGCAACGCGGCACTCTACGATCCGCCGGGCGTGGGGGGGACGCACGTGATGTACGTGCTGCAGCACGGCGACCAGCCCGGACTCTACGCCGGCTTGCCCAAGGATCCGCAGATCAGCCCGATGGTCAGTCTGTGGAAGGGCGTGACCAAGCCGCTGATGAGTCTGGGTATCGGCCTTGCGGTGTTTGCCGGCTTCTTCCACTACGTCACGGCCGGTCCCAAGGAGGTCGACGCGCACGACGAGGAGAAGTCATCATGAGCCGTCTGATCCAACGTTACACGACCGGGGAGCGCAACACGCACTGGGTCGTCGCCATTGCCTTCGTACTGGCCGCGCTGTCCGGCCTGGCGCTGTTTCATCCCGCCTTCTTCTTCCTGACCCACCTGTTCGGTGGCGGGCCCTGGACGCGCATCCTGCATCCTTTCATCGGCGTGCTGATGAGCCTGTTCTTCATCGCGATGGCGATGCGGTTCTGGCGTCTCAACCACATCACGCCGGCCGACCGACAGTGGATGGGACGCATCAAGGACGTGCTGTGCAACCGTGACGAGAACCTGCCCGAACTCGGCAAATACAACGCGGGACAGAAGATACTGTTCTGGACCATGGTGGTGACCATGCCGCTGCTGCTGCTGACCGGCATCGCGATCTGGCAACCCTGGTTTGCGCCCTATGTCCCGGTCTGGCTGATGCGCGTGGCGGTCGTGATCCATGCGTTGTCGGCCTGGATCCTGATTCTCGGCATCATCGTGCATGTCTATGCCGCGATCTGGGTCAAGGGCACGGTGCGCGCGATGACGCGCGGCACGGTGACCGAGGCCTGGGCCAGGCATCACCACCGCGCCTGGTACCGCGAGACGACCGGCAAATGATCCTTGCATGAGGAAACCGCATCGCCAATGACTTCCAAACTTCTGCAACCCGGCCAGATCGAGGCGGCTGCCGGCACTATCCCGGAACTGCGCCTGCCGCCTGCCGACCTGTTTCTGACGCGTGCCCGCCGGCTGGAACAGCTGGCCGATCGCATGCTCGGGCTGGGCGATTACCTGCGTTTCGTTGCCCGTCTGGCCCGTGCCCAGCAGGCGTGCGCCGACGCATTGTCAGCGCCGGCGCTGCCCGATACGGAATGCCTCGACCAGTGCAGAGCCCATGCCATGCCGCCGCTTGCGCCCGGCGGGCTGCCACGCCCGGCGGGCTGGCAGGAGACCGTGCGCGAGCTGGCGCGCGGTGCGGTGGATGCATTGCCCGAATCGGGCCGGACGGCGCTGCAGCGCGTGACCGCAATGACGGATGCGCAGCTCGACGAAGTGGCTGTTCGCCTGCTCGAAGGCGGCGATCCGGTCGATGCCGCGGCAGCCCCCGTGGTCGGTGCGGCGCTACAGGTGCACTGGAGCCGGCTGGCACGCGCGCTCGAACCCGGCCAGGTGGCGCGGCCGGCACATCCCACACTGTGCCCGGTGTGCGGCGCGCATCCGGTCAGTTCGGTCGTGCGCATCGGCGGCACGGCGGAAGGCCTGCGCTACCTGCATTGCGCGCTGTGCGCATCCGAGTGGCACGTGGTGCGCGCCAAGTGCAGCAACTGCGACAACACCCGCGGCATTGCCTGCTATCACATCGAAGGTGGCGACGGAGCGATCCAGGCGGAACATTGCCCGGAATGCGACAGCTACCTGAAGCTCGTGCGGCAGGACAAGGACCCGCTGGCCGATCCCGTCGCCGACGATCTCGCCACCCTGGCGCTGGATCTCTTGATGGACGAGGCGGGCCACGCGAAAAGCGGCATCAACTGGTATCTGGTGCAGGGCCGTCTATAACAGAGCAAACCCCGGACCATCCGCATCAATCGCCGAGGGAAAGTCTATCGTGCATAGCGTCCCGTCATCCCGTCCGCCTTCGATCGACCGTGTGCTCAACTGGGCCGCGGTTGCCCCGATGATTCTCGAATATGGCCGCGAACCGGTGCGCGAAGGCGTGCGCAGCGTGCTCGAATCGGGCCGCGAGGCCGCGCGCACGGGAAGTGTCGTGGATTTTGCGGAAGCGGCCGTGGCCGCGCGTCTTGCCTTGCATCTGGAACGGCGCATGGCATCCCGCCTGAGGCGGGTCTTCAATCTCACCGGTACCGTGCTCCATACCAATCTGGGCCGCGCCGTTCTGCCGGAAGAGGCCGTGCAGGCCCTGCTGACGGCTGCGCGCCACCCATGCGCGCTGGAATACGATCTCGAAACCGGTGGCCGTGGCGACCGCGACGACGTGGTGGAAAGCCTGCTGTGCGAACTGACCGGCGCGGAAGCCGCCACCGTGGTCAACAACAATGCGGCCGCAGTGTTCCTGCAATTGAACACCCTGGCGATGCGCAGGCAGGTCGTCGTCTCGCGCGGCGAACTGGTCGAGATCGGCGGCGCTTTCCGCGTGCCGGACATCATGAACCGCGCCTGCGCCAGGCTGGTCGAGGTCGGCACCACCAACCGCACCCACCTGCGCGATTTCGAAGCGGCCATCGGCCCGCGCACGGCCATGCTGATGAAGGTGCACGCCAGCAATTACGCCATCCAGGGTTTCACCGCCAGCGTGCCGGAAGCCGATCTGGCCCCGCTGGCCCACGCGCACGATCTGCCCTTCGTGATCGACCTGGGCAGCGGCACGCTGACCGACCTGTCGCGTTTCGGCCTGCCGCACGAACCGACGCCGCAGGAGGCGCTGGCCGCCGGCGCCGATCTCGTCAGCTTCAGCGGCGACAAGCTCCTGGGCGGTCCGCAGGCCGGCATTCTGGCGGGACGGCACGAACTCATCCGGCGCATCAAGAAAAATCCGCTCAAGCGCGCGCTGCGCGTCGGCAAGCTCACGCTGGCGGCGCTGGAGGCGGTGCTGCGCCTGTATCGCGACCCCGACCGGCTGGCCGCGCGGCTGACCACGCTGCATCTGCTGACCCGTCCGCGCGACGATATCCGGGCGCAGGCGGCGCGGCTGCTGCCCGCGCTGCAGGCCGCCTGCGCCGCGTGGCCGGTGCGGGTGGAGCAGGAAGCGGCGCTGTCGCAGATCGGCAGCGGCTCGTTGCCGGTCGACCGGCTGGAAAGCTGGGCGCTGACGATACGGCCGACAGGCCGGCGCGGCGGCGTGCTGCATGAACTGGAAGCCGCGCTGCGCGGCCTGCCGGTGCCGGTGATCGGACGTATCGCGGACGGCGCGCTGCGGCTCGACCTGCGTTGCCTCGATCCCGGCGACGAAGCCGCGTTCGCCGGCCAGCTGGCGGGGTTGCGTCCGGCATGATCGTCGGCACCGCGGGCCATATCGACCACGGCAAGACGGCCCTGGTCGGCGCGCTGACGGGCGTGGACACCGACCGCCTGGCCGAGGAAAAGCGGCGCGGCATCTCCATCGAGCTGGGTTACGCCTACCAGCCGCTCGCCGACGGCCAAGTGCTCGGGTTCGTCGACGTGCCCGGCCACGAACGCTTCATCCACACCATGCTGGCCGGTGCGGCCGGCATCGACTTCGCGCTGCTGGTGGTGGCGGCGGACGACGGCGTGATGCCGCAGACGCGCGAGCACCTGCACATCCTCGCGCTGCTGGGCATTGCGCAAGGCGCGGTGGCGCTGACCAAGATCGATCGCGTCGAGCCGGCGCGCGTGGCCGAAGTTGCGCGCGAACTCGAAGCCATGCTGGCGCCGACGACGCTGGCCGGTGCGCCGGTGTTTCCCGTCTCGGCCGTGACCGGCCGGGGCATCGAAGCGCTGCGCGCGTACCTGCATGCGGCCGCCCAGGCGCTGCCGCCCCGTAGGGACGACGGCGGATTCAGGCTGGCGGTGGATCGCAGTTTCACGCTCAAGGGGACGGGCACCGTCGTCACCGGGACCGTGTTTTCCGGCCGCGTCGAACTCGGCGACGCGCTCGTGGTTGCGCCGTCCGGAACGGCGGTTCGCCTGCGCGGCCTGCATGCGATGAACCAGCCGGCGTACCGGGGCAGGGTGGGGCAGCGCTGCGCCCTGAACCTGGGCGGCATCGGCAAGGAGGCGATCGCGCGCGGCGACTGGATCGTGTCGCCTGCCCTGCATGCGTCCACCGCGCGTTTCGACGTCCGTCTGACATTGTCGCCGCAGGCGCCGGCCACGCTCGCGCACTGGGCGCCCGTCCATCTGCATCTCGGCGCCGCGCATGCGATGGCGCGCGTCGCCCTGCTGCAGGGCGAGCGCCTGATGCCGGGCGCATCGATGCTGGCGCAGTTCGTCCTGGATCAACCGATCGGCGCCTGGCATGGCGACCGTTTCATCGTGCGCGACGCCGATGCGCGCACGACGCTGGGTGGCGGCATCGTGCTCGACCCGGCTGCGCCGCCCCGCAAGCGCAAGACGCCCGCGCGTCTGGCCGAGCTTGCCGCACTGGAAACGCCCGACGTGAAAACGCGCCTGGCGCGCGTGCTCGCCTTGCGCGGCGTCGAGCTTCATCGGCTGGCGCAGCAGTGGAACTGCCCCGGCTTGCCCGAATACCTGCCGCCGGACAGCGCGCAGGCGCGGACAGGCGCGGAAATCTGGGCCTTTTCCGCGCCGCACTGGCAGAGCCTGCAGGAAAAGCTGCGTACCGATCTCGCCGATTTTCACGTCCGCTTCCCCGACGAACTCGGGCCGGATGCCGCGCGGGCCCGGCGCATGTTCCTGCCGGGGTTGCCGGCGGCGGCATTCGCCGCGCTCGTCGAGTCGCTGCTGGAGGCAGGCGACATCCGGCGCAGTGGCCCCTGGCTGCATCTGGATGCGCACAGCGTCGCACTGACCGGGGAGGAGACCGCGCTGTTCGAGCGCATTCGTCCCTGGCTGAACGAATCGCCGTTCGATCCACCCTGGGTGCGCGAGCTTGCCAAACGCTCCGGCCGCGGCGAGGCCGATATACGGCGGCTGCTCCAGAAACTCGCGCGCCAGGGCACGCTGTATCAGGTGGTGCGCGATCTGTTCTACCTGCCTGACAACGTCGTCCGGCTGGCCGCATTCGTGCGCGAACTGGAGCGGGACGGCAGCGAAACCGGCGCGGCCGCGTTCCGGGATCGCAGCGGTCTCGGGCGCAAGCGTGCGATCCAGATACTCGAGTTTTTCGACCGGGTCGGTTATACGCGCCGCGTGCGAGACGTGCACAGACTGCGCAATGCGGACATGTTCGTTCACATGGGCGCGTCTCATGAGTGAAGCAACGGAAGGGAATCGTGCCTGGTGGCACGGCCGGATTTCAAATCCGGTTGGGGGCGTCAGCCGCTCCCGGGTGGGTTCGACTCCCGCTCCCTTCCGCCAGACAAGGCGGATAGCGAACCTGCGGTGCCGCGTCCGGCTTCTGCCGTGCGCGGCCGGTCGTCGTCCGGGGAAGCAGGCGGCTCCCGCTGCTGCATCGCTATCCGGGCCGGGGGCCAGCTCGTAGCGTAGCGGGCGCCAGTCTGTGCGCTTGCGAAAATACCTGCAGCGAACAATCAAAAGCCGCGTCCGGATTCCGGGAGGGCGGCAAAGCAACTTTTTGCGTGCTATTGCGGTCCGGTGCGTGTGTGCAGGCGCTTGATCGAGCCGATCCCTGTACCATTGTCACGCCATACATAACAAGGGGAACTCCAATTGTCGAATATCGCAACCGTGTTCAAGGAAGAAATCGCCCGGCTGATACGCCGGCAGCTCCGCGGCGAGACGGAAAGCCTCAAGAAGGCATCGAGCCGCTACCGCGCCGACATCGCCGCGTTGAAACGGCGGATCGACGTGCTTGAAAAACAGATAGCCGGGCTGGAAAAGCGGGCGCGGAAAAAGGCCGCACCCGAGGTCGAGGAAACGGCTGGCCCGAAGCTGAGATTCAAGCCCGAGGGCATTCGTGCGCAACGCACCCGGCTCGGGTTGTCCGCCCAGGAAATGAGCCGGCTCGTCGGGGTTTCCATGCAGACCATCTACAACTGGGAAACGGGTAAATCGCGGCCCAGAGCGGAACAGCTGGCCGGCATCGCAGCAGTCCGGAAAATGGGCAAACGCGCAGTCAAGGCCCAACTGGAGCAAACCCAGGCCGATTGAGCGGTTGGCAATGCGTGCCGGGAGGTTTTCGGGGCGTTGTCCCCGCGATTATTACTTCTCATAATGTATATTAGCGGTTCCTGATATACCACTCTTTGGAGTAACGCGCTAACTCAAGCCTGCTGCGGGTTCCGCAGCATTCAGACTGGTTGTGTCCATGTCCCTCGTTAAACCTGGGGAGGGATATGATCAAGTTCACTGTACTGAGTACGAAGGGCGGGGTCGGCAAGACGACATTAGCAGCAAATCTTGGCGCACTCATGGCGGACATGGGGCTGAGAGTTCTGCTTGTCGACGCCGATGTGCAGCCAGCGCTCTCGAAATATTACCGTATAAAACGTGAAGCTCCGTTTGGGCTCACAAAGGTCATCACCACCGGGTATGTCACTGAGGATTGCATCTCTCAGACGGTAATCGATGGGCTCGATGTAATCCGGTCGGATGATCCAGATGGCAGTCTCCAAACCTGGCTCCTGCATCGTATTGATAGAGGCGAGCGCCTTGGCAATGCCCTGAATTCCCCCGCAGTATCAGAAGACTATTACGACTGCGTCTTAATCGACACGCAGGGAACCGTAGGCCCACTGCAGGACACCGCCGCACTCGCCGCCACGCAGATCATCTCTCCAATCAAGCCGGAAATTCTGTCAGCTCGTGAGTTCAAAACGGGCACGATGGAACTGCTGGCGCGGCTTGAGCCATCACCAAACTCGAAATACAGGGTAGGGCCGGTCAAAGCAGTCATTTCGATGCAGGACCGGACTGCCGACGCGAGAATCATCGCGGAGTCGATCAGACAGGACTTCATCAAGCTTGGCGGACGGGTCACGGTCCTCGATACGGTAGTTCCTGACGCCAAGTCCTACAAGGAATCGGCCACCCTGTGCATCCCTGCGCACCGGCATGAACCGTCGCGCAAGGGCACGATGCCATCTGCCTATGAAACCATGCATGCTCTCCTCTGGGAGTTGGTGCCGAGCCTTGCAGGGCATTACGCCGGATCGGAGGCAGCACAAGACATAGGCCGTGACGGAGCTGAAGCATGATGGCGGGCGGAAAGAAAAAGTCCCCACTCATGAACATCCCGAGTTCGATCAAGATGGTGGACTTGGCTGCCAAGCATGGGTTTACCCCAAAATCCGATTCGGAAAAGAGGACCGTACGGGAGCGCCTGAAACTGGAGGTGTCCAACAGCCTGAACGTGCCGGCGCCAAACAGCGGGAGCGGCCTCAAGCATGACACTGAAGTGGATGATTCGTGGGCGAGTCTTCCCGTAACCACCGTCCACTTCTATGAGCGTAATCCCCGCAAGGCGAACAACGAAGCCTACGCTGAGCTGAAGGAGAGCATCCGGGTCAACGGAATCCTCCAACCCTTGACCGTCACCAAGCGGCCGGGGGAAACCCATTACATCTTGTACGCGGGCGGCAATACCCGCCTGCAGGCCATCCGGGAGTTGTGGGAAGAAACCGCGGATCCGAAGTTTCGCGAAACCCGCGTCATCATCAAAGCCTGGCGCGGCGAGGCTTCCGTACTGCTGGCCCACATGGCCGAAAACACCCAGCGCAACGACATGACCTTCTGGGATAGGGCCAACGGGATACTGGAGATCAAACGTCAGATCGAGGATGAACGCGGGGCAGCATTGACCTTCAGGGAGTTTGAAGCCGAGATCAAGAAATTCGGCCTCCAGACTGATCTGCGCACACTCAGCATGTACCGATTCGCAGTCGAAAAAATTGCCGATGTCGGCCCGTGGCTTTCCGGTTTATCCGTGCGAACCATCCAGCCACGGCTGAACCTGTTGTTGAAGCTGGCCAATCATCACGATATCGAGGAAAACGCTTTCTACGCCGAGGTGGTCACGCCAACCGCAAAGGCCATAGCCGGCATGGTTCTGGAAGATGCCCATGCGTTTAGCGCAGACCTATTTCTTGGTCGATGCGAAGCCAGCTTGTCGGCCCGGCTGGAAGTGAACGAGCGGGACATCGGCAAGATGCTCACTGCCATGGAGCGCTTCCCCGACATGACCCTGGAAGGTTTGCAGCGGATATGCAAGCCCCAGCGCCCGGTCGAACCTTCTGTTGGCAGCACCCAGACTCAATCCACAGCAGAATCTGGCGGCCATGAACAGGGGAAATCGTCACAGCCCATTCCCCCCGATTCACGATTGCTTGGGAGGGCCACACCCGCTATTCCGGCCGCTACAGAACACGGTGAACGCATCCAAAAAGTGAGTTCAACGGCGCCCCATTCCACAGTCAGTCTCCTCCCGATCTCGACTGAGAGTGGAGAGCCTGACCTGTTGATGACGTTGATTCAGCAAGTGCTTGTCTCCGCTGGCCTCGGCTCATGCTATGAGCCTGCACCTGGCATGCCCATGGGGTATTGCATGGGTTTCCCCAAGGATGGCCCACTTGATTTGAAAGAGAACGCGCAAAGCCGCCAGGCTGCCTGGTGGGTGCTTGCGATGGCAAGCGGGCAGTTTGAAGCGGACGTGTGCCGGTCTGGCCTTGACGACCCCAATGAGTGGCGCACCTTGATCCTGGAAGAAGGTAGCCAGGAAACGCTGGGGGGCTTGGAACTCGCCATCCAGCACAATATTGGTGGCCAAGGTGAGTTTCTGCCGATTCCGTGGCTGCTGAACCCGGACAACCCTATTGCGGGCGTGTGCCTTGAGTTGCTCTCGGTTATTCGAGGAGGGGCTCGATCATGATGATGGTTCGCGTCACCGACAATACGCTGAGAGCCTCGCTGCTTATGCACTTGATCGAGCAGCTTGAGCGTGGCGACCTTGCCGTCCTGCTGGAAAAGGGCGCTTGTCCGCGGTCCATGGATCGGTTGCGAGGTCTCGCCATCAATGAAATTCTGCACTTGGCCTCATCAGGCCATCCCGACATCCATTTCTCGATCGATGAGGGCGGTTTCGAACTCGGAATCGAAACCCTGTTTCGGCGCAAGCAGGAAACCGAGCATCTGGTGTATTGCATCCAGAATGGCGCCAGCCAGTCGATGCTGAACCAATTGTTCCCGTCGACCGACCCGCGTGTCGTCCAGACCTACCGCAAGCTCCTCAAGAATGACCGTAAAACCGGCCGTGTCGCGCTACCAGATGAAAGCGTCCGCGATCTGATTCACCAATGCTGGTTCGGGATGAATGAGGAATACCCCGAGATCACCACTCTCCGCGAAAAACTCATTCTTTTGCATGGGTTTTTCAGCAGCCATTCCCTCGACGGGCTGTACGCCACCGTCAATGAGTTCAGCTAACCCAAAAGGAAGCGCCATGGCCAAAAATATAACCCGTGCCACTCCTCCGGACTGTCTGCCAATGAATCCATCGACAGACGATCAGGCCGTCTACAACACGATCAGCCCAGCAATGTTGCTGGACATATTCGATGAGCCAATCGTGTTCCAGCGTGCCTATGTGAGTCTGACAGGCAGCGCTGTGGCAGCACTGTTCCTGTCATATGCGATCTACACGACAGAACGCCTTCCGAAAGACGCGGAAGGCTGGTTCAGAAAGACCGGGGATCAATGGAAGGCTGAAACGGGGATGACCCGCTTCGAGCAGCAAACAGCTCGCCGCATCCTGCGTGAGCTGGATGTTCTGATTGAGCGGCGGGCTGGCTTGCCGGCCGAGCTATGGTTCAAGATTCGAGTTGATCGCATTCTTGAGTTGCTATCGGATCAGGCAGAAGCCAAGTGGGGGCAGGTCATCTAGGACCAGAAGATGCCCCACGCATATGTCATAGCCGCAGAATCGAGCCGGGTGAACGAAAACCTGGCCCAGGGGGTGAAAGACCTCCTGTCGGCGCTTGGTAACCGCTACGTGGCGTATTACCCCTCCCTCGCCGAATTGACGGGTTCTCCCAAAGCCGCCCTGATGCTTGGACACGCGATGTTCATGACCCGTGTGGTCCTGGACAAGCAGCCCAATCGCGGAGGGTGGTTCTGGAAGACTTCGAAGGAATGGAAGCAGGTCGCCGGATTGAGCGTCCGGGAGATTGAAACATCTCGGAAAGTGCTTCTGAAAGACGGCATCTTGCAGGAATCGAGACGCGGCATGCCAGCCAAACTCTGGTTCAGGGTTGATCTTGACCGTCTGGCTTTGAAGCTGTGCCAGTATGCCAATACCACCTACCGTCCCTGGTCATGGGAAGACCGGGTGCTGAAAACGCTGCTCGGTAAACCGGTGATGTTCTACGCCCCTTTTGCGTGGACGGCGGACAGCGCCTTGGCGGGTCTCTACATGTCCAGCTTGTTCAATCGGCTGCGGCAGACATTATCCCGGAACGAAGTCGACGAGGAAGGCTGGTTCAGCAGCCCAACCAGCCAATCACTGATCCATCTACATTTTGGCCGTCGCATGCTGATGAATGCCCGTGCCAAACTGATCGAGTCCGGCATGATGGAAGAGGTGCGGGAAAGCCGTATGCAATCCCAGTTGTTGTCACGCATTATGTTGACAACTCTGCCGGCCAAAATCTGCATGGAAGCCAATGAATTCCACAGTTTGTCGGAATCCAACAAACTGGATTGTCGAAATCCGACAAACAAGAGTTGCTCAAAACGCGTAACAAGAGTTGCCGGAACCGTAAAACAAGAGTTGCCGGAACCGCAAGACAACAGTTCACCTTTCCGCGAAACAAGTTCTGCGGAAACAGCAACTCACTCTTATAAGGAAATAAATACTCCATACCACCCCCTCCATAACAGCTTGGAGGGGGTGGGCGTATTCGATTTCCCCAAAACCATCCGGACTGCGCCAGCAAGTGCTGATCAGGAAAACCTGATCTATCCGGACAAGCTGCTTCCCGGCGAGAAACAGACCGCACGGCAAATTCTGCACGGCAGCCCCAATCCTCAAATCATCCTCGACGAGCTGGCAGGCCAGATGCAGGACGGACACGTCAAGAACGCAATCGGCTACTTGCGAACCCTGAAAACCAGACAACAGGCAGGGACATTTGAACCTGAGTATGCCCATCGGGTTGCAGCAGATCGAAAGCGTCGGCAGGAAATACTGGAACAGCGAAAGCGCCTGATCGACGAGCCACAAACACAGGTTGCGACAAACCGGGACTCCGCCCGGATCAAGCTGACTGAACTGCGCCAGAGCATTTGGGGAAAGAAATGACAAGAGCCACGGCCACAGGAAGCGTGGTTGTTGGTAGTGCCAATAGACCCAGCCAGCCGAAAGATGGCGCAGCAGGAAGTGGTTTCTGTTGGTAGTGCCAACAGACCCAGCCAGCCGAAAGGTGGCGCAGCAGGAAGTGGTTTCTGTTGGCAGTGCCAACAGACCCAGCCAGCCGAAAGGTGGCGCAGCAGGAAGTGGTTTCTGTTGGCAGTGCCAACAGACCCAGCCAGCCGAAAGGTGGCGCAGCAGGAAGTGATGACTTTAGACGGAGACATTTGATGGCAACACCGAAAACGAAGATCAAGTTCCCTACCTCGGCGGATTCGCCGTTCGATGATGGGTATGACATTGCTGGAGAGCGAGATGCTCTGAAAGATTTGGTCGAGGCAGAGGAACCGGACGAGAAAGATCCTCGTTGGGAGCGTTTCATGGACCTGCTCGAAAGGGAAGAGCGCCTGCGGCAGGAACAGGCGAACCGCCAGCAACGCCAATACGCTGACCCGATCGTTCCCGATCATGAGGCACGCGCACTGAAGGCAATCGGCAGCCTCGTTGCTGATGAGACGGATGTAATGGCAATCCATACCAAGGAGGCCTACCGACTGTTCATCGGCAGGACGCGGGATGAAAGCCCGCGCGGCTACGGAATCACCAGCGGGAAGAAGGTTGCAGCAGTGCTCCGCTCAATCTGGAATCTGTCGGCCAATGACAATCCCTATGCGGACTGGATTCTGGTGCAGGTGACGGATCGGGTCGGCGAACTGCGCCAGCAGCTTGAGCATGCCGGAAAGCATTTCCAGGACGATCTGGACAAGTTACAGGCACGTGGCCTTCGCGTGTCTGTATTGAAGAGTCGTGCGCCAGTGGAAGTGGAACTGGGTTTCCGCAGCCCCTACGGCTACATGATCGTGGATCTGATCCTGGACTTTGACTGGTATGCGCGTGTGGTCAAGACGATGGTGCAGAAGAATCGTCTGGGCGACATCGAAGGGAAGGAAGACTTGTACCAGATGACCAAACGGATTCGGGCGCTGTTCGAGTCCACCTTGCCCTATCAGAAGTATCTCCTCCGTGAGGAGTTGCGCCTGCTATCCAGGAGCGATTTCCTCCCTGGCGCCAGCGATGAAGCAAGGAAGCGGGTTGAAGCTGCGGTTGGGATATTCGGGGCTGTGCCGCAACCGATCTTCACTGGTGAAGTGCGACCGCGTCATAGCCGTCGTCGGGCAGATGTGAGTGAGGCAGAGATGCGATTGCTGGTGGATGTGGCGCAGGGGAAAGTGGATACGGCCGGAAGTGATCTGTCGCAGGAAAACACGCTCCTATGAGCGGTTTGTCATCAATCCAGATGGATAAAAGGCCTTTTAAGGGTAAGGGGGCGGATGAGTGGCTGGCGCGGCTCCATCGTGACTACCGGAAGGTCGTGTTTGAGATGGAGGAAGTGTCCGAGCACTCGAAGCGTGCCGCAGGCAATGCCTGGTATGTGTATCTGCATCACCGGAAATCGACTGGGCAACGCTTCCTGATGTGGCGCAGCTTTGGTGTGAAGCATGTCCACCTGACATGGGACAGCATCCAGCCCACGCTTGGCCGAATGACACGGTCACAGCAGGAGTGGTTTGAGGACGTCAATGCGGCAGTGCGGTTGCTGAATGCGAAGGAAGTCGTAACCAGGAAGGCAATACGCATGGCACAGGAACTGAACGGTGAGGATTGAAGCATTGAAGTGGGTACGCCACCCCTTGGCGTGGGTTCTTTTTTATCAACTGAAGGAGAAGAGGCAATGAGCAATGAATTTCGTGGCACTGGCAATTTGGGCGACAACCCTACGCTGAAGACGGTACTGGTCAAGGGCGAAGATCGAAAGGTCGCAGAGATTCGGGTGTTCTTCGACGAATACAAGCCGGATGGTCAGGGCGGTTTCGAGCAGTCCGGTGGGTTCTGGATGAATGCTTCGGTGTGGGACAAGCGCGGCGAGGATGTTGCCCAGCATCTGCGCAAGGGGGCGCGTGTGCATGTCGCCGGCCGCCTGGCCGAGCAGGAATGGACAGACAAGGAATCTGGCGAAGTGCGGAAGACGATGCAGCTCAATGCCGACGATGTCTACCTGTCGCTGTCTCGTCTGGAGGAAGTGAAATTCAGGCCGAAAGCGCAGGAAGTGGGTGCTTGATGCGAACAGTCCCCTCTCTGCTGCTTTCATCAGCGCTCATGCTCAATACCTCAGCATTTGCTGCTGAGAGTCACGAGCTGATGATGTGCAACACCTATTCGGGTGGCGGAGGTGTCAGCGTCAAGGGCAGAACCCTCAAGTGCGAAGGCGAACCGGATGCTCGCGGCTACAGCAAATTCTGGACGACGAGTCTGACGGACCTGTACGGCCAGGGCTGGAGGGTTGAGTCCATGTCGGCCTACCCGGCGAGCTCGTCTGGGGAGGCGACGGTGATTTTTCTGCTGAACCGGACAACGACATCCGGCCCCGCTTTACCTACCCAGAATTAGGAGGCTTCATGAGACATCCAACCCAGCCCGAGGAAAACATGATGGCAGCGGTGCTGCTATCGGTGTCGGAAGATGCGTGCCGGCATGGGATGGGCTCGGGATGTTTTCATGGGTTCGAGTTCAAGGCCATGAGGCTTGGGCGGCGTGGTCGGCCAGGTGCAATGGCAAGATTGAAGATTGTGGTCAGCCAGGATGGCGAGGTGATCGAATCACGATTACTCGATGTCCTGAATGATCCGCTATAGGCCGCGGCTGGGTTGAGTCCGGGATATGAGCCAGCACTATTTCAACACGACGTTTGACGGTGAACCCGTGACCGTCATTCTTGGATGGGACGCAACGGTTTGTTCAGGGAGGCGATGCAGTGATAGACAAGAACTGGCAGGAAATTGCCCCGGATCCTGATTGGGTGCGGCAGGAAGTGGCCCGCCTGAATGAGGCAGTCGATGAATTTGCCAGCGCCATGAAGGCGAAGCTCGCGCAGAAAGCACATGAGGGCTGGACGGGCTGGGACCAGCCTGAATCGGGCATCAAGATCTGGAATGCCATGCTTGCCCAAGGCGCTGCGGTACCGCTGGCACGTGGGCAGGAGGTGGACATTGCCAATCTGGCGATGATGCTATGGCGGATCAATGGGAGGGGGGAATGAATTCCCTTGCGATCTGGGGCCTGATGTTATCGACCGCGCTGGCAGTTCTCATTGATATGTCTGCGATGTCAGGAGGGGCTTGAGTGAAGCTCTACCTCTGCGAAAAGCCCTCACAAGGCAGAGAAATCGCCAGCCACATCGGTGCTCGGACACGTGGCGAAGGATGCATTACTGGCAACGGTGTAACGGTAACCTGGGGCATCGGCCACCTGGTTGAGCAGGCGAAACCGGAGCACTACAACCCGGCATTGAAATTCTGGGACATCGCGCACTTGCCTGTGGTGCCGGATGAGTGGCACATGGAGGTGAAGCACCAGACCCGTGATCAGTACACGATCGTCTCGAAGCTGTTGAAGCAGGCAACTGAGGTTGTCATTGCCACCGATGCCGACCGTGAGGGCGAAGTGATCGCACGGGAGCTGATGCAGCTAAACGGTTACTGCGGGAAGGTTTCGCGCCTTTGGCTTTCAGCGTTCGACGATGCGTCGGTGAAGAAGGCTCTGGCTAATATTCTGCCGGGCGAGAAGACGCTGCCGATGTATTTCTCTGGGATGGGCCGAAGCCGGGCGGACTGGCTGGCCGGGATGAATCTCACCATGGCCTTGACCAAGGCGTTCGGTGCCGGCGGCAAGGACGGAACCTTGCATTGTGGTCGTGTACAGACGCCTGTGTTGGCTTTGGTGGTGCGGCGCGAACGGGCCATCGCCGCGTTCGTTCCAAAGGCGCACTTCGGGGTCAATGCGACCTTCCTGATGGGCGGGGCATCCGTGCCGATGGTCTGGATGGCGCGAGCGGCGCTTCTCGACGATGAGGGGCGTCTCCTCGACCGCGGAAGTGCAGAAGCGGTGGTCAAGCAGGTCGCAGGGCAGGCCGGGAAGGTGAGCCTTGTCGAGACGACACAGGAACGCGAAGTCGCGCCGTTGCTGTATAGCCTGGGATCACTCCAGCGGGAGGCCTCGGCGCGCTTCGGGATGAAGGCGCAGGCCGTACTCGATGCTGCGCAGGCACTTTACGAGAAACACAAGGCGACATCGTATCCACGAACGGATTGCGAATACCTTCCACGCTCGATGCTGGCCGAATCGAACGAGACGCTGCATGCCATCGCCGGAGCGAAACCCGAGCTGGCAACACTGGCCACGGTTGCCGAGTCGGCGCTCAAGGGTGCCGATGAGCGTTTCCGGGGCAGGGCCTTCAACGACAAGCAGATCACGGCCCACCACGCGATCATTCCGACGCAAAACCCGAGCATCGATGTGTCGGCTATGACGCCGACCGAGCGGACAGTCTTCGACATGGTTTGTCGACGGTATCTGGCGCAATTCCTGAGGGATTACCAGTACAGCAAGACGGTGATCGAAGTGATCTGCGAGGGAGAGAAATTCAGGGTGAGCGGCAAGACGCCGCTGTTCCCCGGCTGGCGGCAGACCATCCCCGAGGCGACGAAAGCACCCACGGACAAGGATGATGGCCAGGATGAGGCAGTAACGCTCCCGAAGGTGCGTGTCGGCGAGGATGCCCGCAACATGCGTTGCGAGGTGCAGGACAGAAAGACCTCACCGCCCAAGCGGTATACCGAGGGCACGCTGCTGGCGGCGATGGAGTCGATCGACAAGGAGATCGAGGATCCGCGCTGGAAGGCGGTGATGAAGAACAAGGAGAAAGCGGGCATCGGAACGGATGCAACGCGTTCGGCCATCATCGAGGGGCTGTTCAAGCGGGATTATATCGTCGCCAAAAAGAAGGAGCTGCTGCCGACCGAGAAAGCTGTCGCGCTGATTGGACTGATCGAGGAGGTCTCGCCAGAAATTGCAGATCCAGTCTTGACTGCTCAGTGGGAAGATCGACTGAGCCAGATTGAGAAGGGCGAGATCGAGTTGTCGCAGTTTGAGCTCAGTCTTGGCGAGTGGCTGGTGCGGGTGATAGATGGCATCAAGAGTCAGGCGGGCACTCGGCAGATCTCCACGTCTGGAAAGACTCGTGATTTTCCGACCAAGGGGAGTTCGTTCGTGGCGTGCCCGGCTTGCGGCCAGCCAATGCGCAGAATTGATGGTTCGAATGGCTTCTTCTGGGGCTGTATGGCGTACCGGGAGGGGTGCAAGTCGACGCTTCCCGATGTCGATGGAAAGCCCGGCGCAGCCAGGGAGGCGTTGCTTCCAAAATCGCAGGCAGGGCCTTCCTATCCATGCCCCAAATGCCAGAAGCCCTTGCGCTTGGTGAATGGCCCCAAGGGGCCATTCTGGGGGTGTACAGGCTACCCGGAATGCAAGCACAGCCAGCCGGATGATGAAGGGAAGCCGGGCGTGCGGACAGACGAGGTGGCAGGCAAGGTTCGGGGGACCGAGGCGGCCGTGTCGCGAGGAACACCCATGCGTACCGCCAGGGCAGGTGCAGCCTGCCCGGACTGCAAGACTGGCCTGCTCGTCAGCAAAACCATGAAGGATACCGGCAAGGCATTCGTGGGATGCAATCGCTTTCCTGCCTGCAGATTCTTTGCATGGCCAGCGAAATAGCCGGGCGCGAGTGATGCACACCACACGGGTCGAAATTCCCTGCGCCGAGCCGGTATGGCTGGTTGCCGAATGGCCGGACGGCACCTGGTGCGATCTTCATGAGCTGCGTGAAATGACACACATGAGCGACGACTACCAAATTGTTCGAGTGCTGACGCACGACGAAGGATTCACCCCGATCAAAACTCAACGATGGAGCCCGAATTGCAAATGACAGAGCGTGAAATCCGCCACGCAGTGAGTGACGAGCTGGTGAGGGATGTGCTTCGTGAGCGCCGCTCAGAACGTCGCTGGCGACTGATCAAGGGGGGAATGATGGTCTCGGCCGGCGTGGTGTTCTTTGCCTTGTATTTCTTCGGCTACGCGAAGCAGATGGGATGGAAAATGATCCCCAACAACGAGATCACGGCGGTGATTCACATCGATGGAGAGATTTCCGCCGGCGCCACGGCCTCGGCGGAAAAAGTGGTTCCCTTGCTCAGGTAGGCCTTCGAGGCGAAGAACGTCAAAGCAGTGGTTCTGAGTATCGACAGCCCAGGAGGTGCCCCGGTTGAAGCGGAGCGAATTTACCAGTCGATCAAGGCGTTCAGAAAAAAGCATCCCAAACCGGTTGCTGCGGTGATCAACAATGTCGGTGCGTCTGCTGCCTACATGGTGGCCCTACACACCGACAAAATCTACGCCGCAAATTATTCCCTTGTCGGATCCGTTGGCGCGGTTCTGACAGGTTGGGACTTCCACAAGGCGCTTGAGACGCTCCAGATCAGCCAGCGGGTGTATGCATCAGGCAATCTGAAGTCCGTGCTCAATCCCTATATGCCCATGACGCCAGAAGCCGATCGCAAGGCGCAGGAAATGGTCCAAAAGATGGGCGAAAGATTCAAGGCAGAGGTTCAGTCTGCTAGGGGGACGAAACTGCAGATCGGAGTGGATTACACCACCGGCGAAGTCTGGGATGGGGTGCAAGCCAGGGAGATCGGGTTGATCGATGAAATCGGTACCCTCGATACCGTAGCGGGTTCATGGGATAGGGCGGTGCACGATTTTGGACCGCGAGCACAAGGGGTGGGGTGGCTAAGTGGCATGGCCACGGCCTTTGAAATGGCTGGCACGCTTTCAGAATGGTTTGCATTGATCGCTACCGAGTGATGAAAAAATAATCGCGCGGCAAGGATGCTTGATCGGACTGAAATTTTGGGTGAAATGCTAAAGTCTTATCCACAGAAAATGTGGATGAATTGTCATGGATCCGGATATGAGTAATGTGGTGGGCCTCGCGGAGTTTCAGTGCCCGGTTGGCAGCATGGCCATGCATTCCGTGTATGGCCTGGTTGAGGTTTTTTCCCAGGATGGGTGGATGCGTGGTGTGCTCTATGAACACCATGAAGAAGTGAGCCTTCTCCATGAGAGTGAAGACGTGGTATTTGCTGAGCACATCGAAATGCGTGAGGCATGGGTTCATGTTCGCGAGCTTGCCGAAGCGGATATTGCGAAAGACATCGAGAACCTGCGGAAGCGTGGTCAATTTGTCGTTGATACTGCCGACTGAAGTGGGGTCGACGTGCTCCATGAAAAAGATCGCCATCGGGATCATGTCCCATGAGAAAATCCGTGAACGCATGCTGGCCATCGCCAAGGGAGACTACAAACCCAAACCCGGCGAACCAAAAATCTGGTTCACCTCAATGAAGTCTCTGGCTGAAGTACTGAGTGACGAGAACCGTGCGTGAAATCGGCGCGTACTTCTGTTGATCGGCCTTATGTGGAGCGCTACATAAGGCTGATGACCTGCCTGCCATGGTTGTGTTGGCCACTGTCGCGTCCTCGGCCGAATTGGCGACATTGACTTCCGGCTGGACTCGGTCTGCATTGTGATGCTTAGTAGCCTTTCTGCCCGACACCATTCTGCCCGGGGTATTGGAGTGAAGACCGCTGGGCAGCGACTTAGTGAGCGCTACGCGATTTCCGCCACAAGGTACCGCAAAGTTCAGTGCCCGGCGCTACCGTGTTGAATACAGTGCCGTACTTCTGGATGTTTTCGTGCAGTAACTCCAATCGGCGATCCGGCTTGTCGCTGTCAACGATGATCTCGTAGCTTATGCGCTCCAGCTTCGGTGGAATGTCCTGGCGCACAGCGTCCACCCGCACCTCGACCCCGCGCAGAGAGAAGTTGATCATCGGGGCGATGCGCTCGATGCCCTTGATGATGCAGGCCGATAGCGCCGCCAGCAGCAACTCGGCCGGGTTGAAGGCACGCGCGTTACCCGCGAGGTCGGTATCGAGCGTGATCTCGGCTTCCTTGCACCGCGACACGCTGCCATGCTCCTCGACGCGCCGGGTTACCACATGGAAGTGCATTTTGGAGTCGCTCATGGTGCTCACCTTGTTGCCAGATGCTATTGCAGCCAGCCTTCGATCTTCTTGCGATCCGGAACGCCGCCCGCGTGCACTACCTTGCCGTCGACCACTACGCCTGGCGTCGACATAACGCCATAACCAAGGATGGCTGCCATATCCTCGACCTTCTCCAGGTTGATCGCCACACCGCGCGCCTGGGCCACTTCCTCGATCAGCTTCAGCGTGGTTTTGCAGTTGGCGCAGCCGCTACCGAGTACCTTGATGTCCATTGTGTTCTCCTTCAGTTTGCCGGCTTGATCGCCTCGATGGTGGCCGATGCGATGTAATCCTCTACGCCGCGGCCGGGTGCCCACTGGCTAATGTACTCTCGACTGGCGTCCTTGGGCCTGATCTGGACGTTGGAGAACCCTGCCTGCTCAAGCATCGCCGTGAGTTCGGCGACGTTCGCGGCACCCGCCACGCACGCGGTATACAGGGCAACCTCTTTCTGCATGTCGTCGGGCAGCTCGGCGGTGGTGACGATGTCAGAAATCGCCAGGCGACCGCCGGCTTTCAACACCCGAAAAGCATCACGGAACACCTGCGCCTTGTCCGGCGACAGATTGATCACGCAGTTAGATATGATCACGTCCACGGTGCCGTCGGCGACAGGCAGGTGTTCGATCTCGCCCAAGCGGAAATCCACGTTGGCGTAGCCGCCCTTGACCGCATTGGCACGCGCCTTCGAAACCATGTCGGGCGTCATGTCCACGCCGATCACCTGACCCGCGGCACTCACCTGTCTGGCCGCGAGAAAGGCGTCGAAGCCGGCGCCGCTGCCCAGATCGAGCACGGTTTCGCCCGCCTGCAACGCGGCGATGACCTGGGGATTTCCGCAGCCTAGACCAAGGTTGGCACCTTCAGGCACCGCCGCCATCTCGTCGGCGCTGTAGCCGATGCCGCGCGATAGCAGGTTGGCGACGGCCTGGTCAGACGGCGCGCAACAGCCGGTACTCGGCGCGCAGCAGCCCGAAGACTCGGCACGTGCGACAGCACCGTAGGCTTCGCGCACCTGCTGGCGGATCTGGTCGTGTTTGTGTTCACTCATGTGGTTACCTTTCAGCAGCAGGATTTGCCCGAAGGGGTAGGCGTGCAACAGGCGCCACCGCTCGACACTGAAATGGCGGCGAGACGTTCGCTCGCCTTGGGGGCGAGCAAGGCAGCACATGCCTCGTCAAATTGCGCGTCCAGCTTCTGTGCAGCCTCGTCGCGAATATGGCGGGCGATTTCGACGACCGAGTCTATCTGCTCGCGCGACACGCCATAATCCTTGAGGCGCTCAACCTGGCACAGCCCCTGGTTCGGATGGTTGGAAGCAATGTTGGCCGCCAGCGAAACCAAGGCGACGATGGAAGGATGCAGGTCAGTGCTCATAGAACCCCCTTCAGAGAATTGAACAGCAGGCCGACGATGACGAAGGCCGTCGCCAGATAGGCGGCGAAAAGTACCAGCAGTGGCACCTTCACCACTTTCTTCAGAATGATCATCTCCGGCAGCGACAGGGCAGTCACTGCCATCATGAAGGCCAACACCGTGCCGACAGGGACGCCCTTGTCCAGCAGCACCTCGGCGATGGGAATGATGCCGACGGCATCGGAATACAGCGGCACCCCAACCAACACAGCGCCGACCACCGAGAGCACACCGCCATCGCCTGCGATGCGGGCGACCCAGTCCGCCGGTACGTAGCCGTGGATGAAGGCGCCGACGCCGACCCCGATGAGGATGAACTTCCAGATGCGGCCGACGATTTCCTTCACCTGGCCCACCGCGTAGGCGTGCCGGGCGTGCAGCGAGGTGTCCTCGTCCATCTGCGTGGTCTCCCCCATGCGGATCTTCCACACATAATCTTCAACCCAGCGCTCCGGTTTGAATCGCTCCAGCACGAAGCCGCCGATCAGCGCGACCGCCAGGCCGGCGACGACATACAGCACCGTGAACTTCCAGCCGATGACCGAGGCCAGCACGACCACCGCGACCTCGTTGATCATCGGGCTCGCGATCAGGAACGACAGCGTGACGCCGAGTGGAATGCCGGCCTCGACGAAGCCAATGAAGAGGGGAATCGACGAACACGAGCAGAACGGCGTCACCGCGCCCAGGCCGACGGCCATGAGCCGGCTCTGCACGTTACCCCGGTTGCGGATGAACTCGCGGACCTTCTCTGGCCTGAGGAGTGCACGCAACAGGCCCATGGTGTAAATCACCGCCGTGAGCAGCACCAGTATCTTCGTGACATCCATGACGAAGAAATGCGCTGCAGCGCCCAGTGAGGTCTCCGGCGTCAGGCCGCCGAGACGGTAGACCAGCAGATCGGCAAACACGTTGAACATTACTGCGCCTCGAACTCGACGAACGCCCGGTTCATGTTGGCTCGGTGCAGGTCGTCGTAGTTCTGGAGGTGCCGGAATTCGGGCAGGTCGGCATGGCGGTCGAGTGTCGCGTCCATCGGCTCCATTTCTTTTGCGGCCGCACCCACTCTATTCGCCAGAAAGTCGTAGTAATCGCCGGTTTCGCGCTGCGCCTGCGCGAGATCGCACACCCGCCCGTGGCCCGGAACAATGTGTAGGGGCGCGAGGGCGGCGAGCGCCTTGAACGCGCGCTGGCCATTCTGCACGCTCGACCAAGGCAGCACGCCGAGCAGCCGGTCGACGTAGACGAGGTCTCCCGAGAACACGACGCGTTGCCTCGGCAGCCACACCCTGGCGTCGCCCGGGAAATGCGCGTCGGTATAGGCGAGTTCGAGTCTCTCGCCACCGAGTTCGAGCACGCCGGCCTCACGTGTGTGGGGCGCAGGCAATGGCTTGGTGCCCGTCATGCGCTCGCCGAGGAAGCGTTTCATGCCTTCCAGGTGCTGGCTCGCGTACTCAGCCTGGGTAGCGGCAGTGCGAGCAAGCGCAATGACTTCAGCGCCCCGGGCGGCAAAGTAGTCGTTGCCCAGCCAGCGGTGGTCCTGACTACCGGTATTGACCACCCAGCGTACCGGCTTGTCCGTGACGCGGGCGACGGCGGCGGCCAGCTTTTCGGCGCCCAAGCGGCTGGCGCCGGAATCGATTAGGATGACACCGTGCGTGGTCACGACGAAGCCGAAGTTGGCGTTGAGACCGTCGTTGTCGGCACTGCGTTGTCCGAGCGGGCCGACTATGGCGTAGACGTTGTCGACGACCTTCTCGGCCCGGGGCTGATAGTCCGCACGGGCGGACAGCGCGAGCAGTCCCATCGCCGCGGCAACCAGAATCCATGCGTAGCGTTTCAACATCTTAGGCCCCTCACTTGGCTGCAATGCCGGCCTCGTACCACCCCTTGCTGCGGTTGACGAGCTTCACCACCAGCAGCATCACCGGCACTTCGATCAGCACCCCGACCACGGTGGCGAGGGCTGCGCCCGACTGGAAGCCGAACAGCGCGATTGCCGCCGCCACCGCGAGCTCGAAGAAGTTGGACGCGCCGATCAGCGCTGACGGGCATGCGACGCTGTGCTTCTCGCCCACTTTTCGATTCAGCCAGTAGGCCAGGCCCGAGTTGAAGAACACCTGGATCAGGATCGGCACCGCCAGGAGTGCGATGATCAGCGGCTGCGCGAGGATCGCCTCGCCCTGAAAGGCGAACAGCAGCACCAGCGTCGCCAGGAGCGCGAGGATCGACAGATGGCCAAGGGTGGCCAGCGTCGCATCGAACGCCGCCTGCCCCCGCCTCAGCAAGGCACGGCGCCAGACCTGCGCGAGGATCACCGGGATGACGATGTACAGCACCACCGAGATGAACAGCGTGTCCCACGGCACCATGATCGCGGAGAGCCCCAGCAGCAGGCCGACGATGGGCGCGAAGGCGACGATCATGATGGCGTCGTTGAGCGCCACCTGCGACAGCGTGAAATACGGGTCGCCGCCGGTCAGCCGGCTCCACACGAACACCATCGCCGTGCACGGTGCCGCAGCCAGCAGGATGAGGCCGGCGACGTAGCTGTCGAGGTGCTCGGCCGGCAGATACGGCGCGAACCAGTGGCGAATGAAGAGCCACGCCAGCAGCGCCATCGAGAACGGCTTCACCGCCCAGTTGACAAACAGCGTGACGCCGATGCCGCGCCAGTGCGACTTCACCTGATGCAGCGCGCCGAAGTCGATCTTCATCAGCATGGGGATGATCATCACCCAGATCAGCAGGCCAACCGGCAGGTTCACCTGCGCCACTTCCATGCGCCCCAGAGCCTGGAATGGCGCCGGGAACAGCTGCCCGAGCGCCACGCCGGCGATGATGCACAGCGCGACCCACAGCGTGAGCCAGCGTTCGAACACGCTCATCGGCGCGCCCGCTGCGCGCTTTCCGGTCACTTCGCACTGCGCGCTCATGTGGTCTTCCCAATCAGGTGTACGGCCTGCTGCAACTTGATCCTGTCCAGGGTTGCGAACGGCAGGCAGACGAACATGGAAATGCGGCGCTGCAACTGGTTCATGGCATCGACGACGGCGTGGCGCTTCTGGTCGTCCGTGCCTTCCACCCTGACCGGATCAGGGATACCCCAATGGGCGGTGATCGGCTGTCCGGGCCACACCGGGCACACCTCGCCCGCCGCCTTGTCGCACACGGTGAATACGAAATCGAGATGCGGTGCGCCGGCCTGCGCAAATTCATCCCAGTACTTGCTGCGCAGCTCGCCCGTCGGGAGCCGGCTCTTTTCCAGAAGCTCCAGCACAAAGGGGTTAACGTAACCGGCTGGATGACTGCCAGCGCTGTAAGCGTGGAAACGCCCGTTCCCCTGGCTGTTCAATAGCGACTCGGCGAGGATCGACCGGGCCGAATTACCCGTACACAGGAACAGCACGTTGTAGACCGCTTCGGGCATCGTACGTCTCCGGCAATTCAGGCCGCTGCCGCCTGCAGGCCCAGCTTCGCGCGCACGGCGGTGACTAGCCGGGTACGAATGTCATCGCGCACTGCGAGGAAACTCTCCAGCGGTTCGCCGTGGGGATCGTGAAATGGCAGATGGATCGCTGGAACTGCTTTCGGAAAGATCGGGCAAGCTTCCTTGGCGTTGTCGCAAACTGTGACTACCAGATCGATGTCCTCGTTCATGACGGCGTCAACGTCCTTCGGATAAAGCCCGTCGGTAGGAAGCCCGGCCTGCTTTAGGGCGGCGATTGCGCCGTCGGCAACTTTGGGCTGGGGCCGCGTACCAGCCGACAGCGCGCGCACTTGGCCGGCAAGCTCATGGTTGAGCAGCACTTCGGCCATTTGGGAACGGCAGGAATTGCCGGTGCATAGGACGAGAACAGTGTAGGGCTTGGTCACGATAGATCCTTTTTTCTGAGATGACGTTTGATAGTGATTGCGTGGCAATGCTCGATTTGGATTGTTTACGCTGCCTCGTGGGAGGGTGCGCAAACAGGGGGGCACGTCGATGTGCAGGGGGTGCCGCCACAGCAGTTTTCCGTGAGAAAACCGAGCAATTCGTTCATCGTCCCAAAATTCGCGCTGTAGATGATGAACCTGCCTGACGGTCTGGAATCGACCATGCCCGCATGTGAGAGCTCCTTCAGGTGAAAGGACAGCGAGGATGGCGGTATGCCTGTGAGCCCGCTGATCTTTCCTGCCGCGAGGCCAGCGGGTCCAGCCTGCACTAAAGTGCGGAATATCGTCAGGCGGGACTCCTGTGCCAAGGCAGCAAGGGCTGCAGTGACAGCTTTTGTTTCCATGTTTCAATAATAGTGCAAATGATTAATCGAGTGCAAGCTCTTTTCGGCCTTTGCTGACATTGGAACGAACAGTTCCCGCCAGCAATGTGCCGGACAACTCGACGTCTTGAACGGCATTGGAAAACGCGATGCCTGGTTGATCGTGAAGCGGCCACGCAACAAGATGCGTGCGGCCGCCCGGTTTACTTTCAATGCCAAAGTACCCGACTGCGGCCATCGAGATCACTTCGGCCGGGCCGCTGCAAGGACGCGGAAATCGCGCTGGAAACCGATCTGGCCGGCAATCCAGATGCAGGACAACGTGAAGAAGTCCAGTGCTGTGTTCAACACGTGGCGCCGGGCACGCAGTTTTTCCGTGCAATTAGGCGCAGATCCTGAGCAGACCACCGGTGCTGCCCGGCCTGGCGGCGGACAGGTAAAAGGCCGGATTCCCCCTCTTGCTTCCTGTTCTGCTGGCATGGCGATTTGCGCGGGTCTTGCAAACTGCATGACATGTCGGGTTCGGCAATCCTGAACAATCGCTGTTATTTCAAGCCATTGGCTTGCTTCTCGCATCTGGCACACCTTGTGCAGATCAGTTAGGCGATTCGGCATATCGAATCCAGACTGAGGAGACTTCAATGAAACAGAATCTGATGCTTACAGGAACGGCCGCACTGGCCATTGTTCTCGCTGCCCCATCGGCGATGGGTGAGGCCAGCGTGGAGGAATATCGTGCGATGCTTGCCGACAAGGACGCCAACCCGGGCTTCCTGGTGATCGACCAGGGCGAGGCGCTCTTCAAAACCAAGCGCGGCCCCAAGAACGCCAGCCTGGAGAAATGCGACTTCGGTCTGGGTCCCGGCAAGCTCAAGGGCGCCTACGCCCAGCTGCCGCGTTACTTCAAGGACACGAAGCGGGTGCAAGACGTGGAGTCGCGCCTGCTGACTTGCATGGTGAGCCTGCAGGGCTTTGATGAGGCGGAGATCAAGAAAAAAACCTTCGCAGACCAGCGCTACAACGAGACGAATACCGACATCGAGATGCTCGCAGCCTATGTTGCGTATCAGAGCAACGGCATGAAGATCACCCCCCCGCTCAAGCACCCGGCCGAGAAGGAAGCGCTGAAAGTCGGCGAGGCGTATTTCTGGAACCGCCACGGTCCGATGGACTTCTCCTGCGCGACCTGCCATGCCGAGGACGGCAAGCGCGTCCGCCTGCAGAACCTGGTGAACGTTTACAACAAGAAGGACATCCAGGCCACGATGTCGACCTGGCCGACCTACCGCGTCTCCCACGGTGCCATGCGCAACATGCAACACCGCATGTGGGACTGCCACTGGCAGATGCGCACCCCGGACATCGAATTCGGTTCGCCGGCGACGACCGCGCTGATTTCCTTCCTCACCCACCAGGCCAAGGGCGGCACGTATGACCTGCCCGGCATGAAGCGTTAATCGGAGGCCTCGACATGAAGAACCACACCCTAATTCTTTCTGCGCTGCTGGCAGGCGCATTTGGCACCGCGCACGCAGCCGAGGATCTGAGCGGCAAGGTTGAAAAACTGGTCGCCAGCAGTTTCAAGCCGGGCGAAGGTCAGGACATGTCACGCCTCACCCAGGACGAGACGCAGAAGATTTGTTCCAAGACCCGCAACAATCCCTCCGCCAAGGAGGCGGATGCCATCAACACTCGCGAACGTGCCACCATCAAGTACCCCGACGGCAAAAAGCTGATGGGCGACTGGAAGAACGGCGAAAAGCTCGTGAAAGGCGGCTTCGGCATGCGCATCGGCGCAATCGAACCCGACAAGGCCGACAAGCAGAAAGGCGGCAACGGCGGCAACTGCTATGCCTGCCATGCGCTCGATCCCAAGGAGGTCGCAGCCGGCAACATCGGTCCCAGCCTTACGGGCTACGGCGCGCTGCGCGGTGCGAGCGACGACATCGTGACCTACACCTACGACAAGCTCTACAACGCGCAGGCGACGGTGGCCTGCTCGAGCATGCCGCGGATGGGGCATAACGGCATCCTGACGCCAGCTCAGGTAGCGGACATCACGGCCTACCTTGTCTCGCCGGAATCGCCACTGAACCAGAAATAATCACTTGACCCAACGGCCACAGTTCGCTTGAACTGCGGCCCGTTCAATTTTCCAGGACCCCTCTCATGAATGCACTTCGTAGAAACGTACTTAAAGGCGCCACTGGCGCGGGCACCCTTGCTGTGGCCGTGGCTGCCGGCCTGCTGAAGCCCACGCAGGCATTGGCGGAATGGAACAAGTCCGCGTTTGAAGCCAAGAACGTCGGCGACGCGATGAAGGGCTTGGGCATTTCCGGCCCGGCCGACAGCAAGGACATCACCATCAAGGCCCCGGACATCGCCGAAAACGGTGCCGTGGTCCCGGTTGAAGTCACCAGCGGCATTGCCGGCACCACCGGAATCGCCATCATTGCCGAAAAGAACGGCACCCCCCTGATCGGCGACTTCGCGCTGTCCGGCGGCACCCAGGGCTACATTTCCACCCGCATCAAGATGGGCCAGACCTCGCTGGTGCGCGCGGTCGTCAAGGCTGGCGGCAAGACCTACACCGCAGCCAAGGAAGTGAAAGTCACCATCGGCGGCTGCGGCGGTTGATTCTGCACCTTCGCATCCCCTCTATTCATATTTAGGAAAGGAAAGCCAAATGGCTGAACCCATGCGCATCCGCGCAATGATGGCAGGCGACGTCGTCGACGTCAAAGTGTTGATGAACCACCCGATGGAAACCGGCCTGCGTAAAGACGCCAAGACCGGCCAGCTGGTCCCTGCCCACTTTATCCAGGAAGTGACCACCACGATCAACGGCGCTACCGTGCTGGCCGCGGAGCTCGGCACCGGCGTGTCCAAGAACCCCTACCTGGGGTTCAAGGTCAAGGGACCGAAGAAGGGCGACAAGGTCGTGGTCAACTGGACCGACAACAAGGGCGACAAGAACAGCGCCGAAGCCACCATTGGCTGAGTTTTGATACAGATGCAGGTGGCGTCGTCCTGTCCGTGAACAGTCTGGCTATGCCTCATTCGCAGTGAATCCTCCTCCCCACCCGGCATGGGCCCGACGCCGGGTGAGCCTGATCCCGCCCCCTTCGGGGCGGTTCTTTTTCATGGGTCCATGGCCTCTTGCCAAGCCAGAGCAGAGCCCGTAATTGGTATGATCAGAAACTGGAAACACCGCGCACAACACAACAAGTGAGCTCGCCCGACATGCATCCGAACCGCCATCAGGGTATCCGGCCCTGAACATGGAACGTCGCCACTTCCTGGCCGCCCTGGCATTGACGCCCGTCGCCGCCCGGGCGGCGCTGAGCCCTGCGGTATTCGTCGTCCACCCCTATGACACGCCCAGCCGGCTATATGCACGTTACCGGCCGCTGACCCTCTACCTCGGCGGGGTGCTGGGACGGCCTGTGCGGCTGGTCATCGCACAAACCTATGACGAGCAGATCGAGATGATCGCGAGCGGTCGTGCCGACTATGCCTATCTTGGTCCCACCCCCTACGTCCGAGCGCACAATCGCGCCCCGGTGGAAATTCTGGCCGGCGAATCCGAAGGCGGTCAGGCTTTCTACCAGAGCGCGCTGGTCGTGCGGGCCGACAGCCGCATCCAGCAGGTTGCCGCTCTGGCCGGCAAGCGCATCGCGCTCGGTGCGGAGATCTCGATGTCGAGCGCGGTGGCGCCCAAGCAGATCCTCGCCCTGGCGGGCATCCGGCGCGCGGACCTCGCCAATGTCGTGCATCTCGACCGTCATGAGCGTGTTGCGCTGGCAGTGCTACATGGCGATTTCGACGCCGGCGGGCTGCGGCTGGACATTGCCAGGACTTATCTGCCGCGCGGCCTGCGTATTCTGGCCACCTCACAGCCGTTGCCCCCGCACGTCATCGCGGCCTCGCCCAAGGTGGCCCCCGAAGAAGCGAAGCGCGTGCGTCTGGCGCTGCTTCACCCTGACGCCAGTGGCCGCGATGCCCTCGCGGCACTGGGGCCGACCGTCGCCTTTGTCGAGGTCGAGGATGCGCACTATGCCGTCGTGCGGCGCATGGAACGCGCCCTGGAGAACTGGTGAAGCGGCGCTCGCTCGCATTCAGGCTCACGGTCATCCTGGCCGTGGCTTGGTTTGCATTGTTTCTGATGCTGGGCGCGGTCATCTGGCAATCCACCCAGCGCCTGATCCAGGAAGCGCAGGCCGATAAGGCCCGCGCGCTCGCCACGCAACTCGCCACGATCTCGCTGGATGCGGTGCTGCTGCGCGACTATGGCACGCTGGAACGTTATCTGACTGATCTGGCGGGCGCGGTGGCCTACGCGGAAATCCGTCGCGCTGACGGTCAGGTGCTGGGCCAGACCGGACAGCACTTGCCGGGGGTCGAGTTGCTGCGGGTGCCGATGCGTGCCGCCGGCGAACAGATCGGCGAAGTGCTGGCGCAGTATGACCCCCAGCCTGCACGACGTGCTGCCTGGCAGCTGGCCGGATTAATGGCGCTGGCGCTGACCTCGTTTTCCGGGCTCACGTTCTGGGCCCTGCGTAGGCTGCTGCTGAGTCGCTTGGTGGCGCCGGTGGCGGCGCTCATCGAGCAGGCTGATCCTGAGCGCATGGTGACGCCGATGGCGGCTGACACGCCAACCGAGGTGGCCGATCTGGCCGCCGCCATTGGCGGCCTGCGCGAGCGCATCGGCCGCCACATCGCCGAAGCCGAGGAAGCTGCCCACGCCCGCAATGAAGCGCTGCGCAGGCTGTGCTCCGAACAGCGCCTGGCTGCAGTCGGCCAGCTGGCCGGCGAGGTGGCTCATGAACTCAACACGCCCCTGTCGAACATCCTGGGCTACGCGCAGAGCGCGCTGCCTGGTGCTGCCGACGCCGAGCAGCGTGATGCACTGATGACGATCGAGGCGCAGGCGCGGCGGGCGGGCCAGATCGTGCGCGACATGCTCACAGCCGCCCGCGCGCCGGCGCCAAGCCTGCAGGTCATCGATCTGGAGGCCATCTGCGCCGCCTTCGTGCGGCTGGTCACCCCGCTGGCCCGTAAGCAGGATGCGATCATCACCCTCGAGTCGACAGCCCCGGTGCCGGTGCGTGGCGATGCCGCTCGGGTCGAGCAGATCCTGTTCAACCTGGTTTTCAATGCCGTGCAGGCCGGTGCGAGCGAGATTCGCCTGATCCCTTCGGCGACGGGCACGCCTGAGGTCACCGTCGCCGACAACGGTCCGGGGCTGCCCGAGACGGTGCGTACCCGGCTGTTCGAGCCCTTTGTCACCACCAAGCCCGCAGGACAGGGCACCGGGCTGGGGCTCGCCATCAGCCAGCGCCTCGCGCGCGAGATGGGGGCCGAACTCGAATGGGTCGAGTCCGACTCCGGTTCCCGTTTCCGCCTCGCCTTCCCGTCGCTAGTCGAGGAATCCCAGTCATGATGTTCAACCTTCTCATCGCCGAGGACGATGTCGCACAGGCCAAGCTGCTGACCAGGCTGGCGACAGAAGCCGGCTTCGACACCGCTCTCCTGCACGATGGTGCCGCAGCGCTGAACGAGTTGCGCGTAAATCCGCCGGACGCCCTGTTCACCGACCTGCGCCTGCCAGGTGCCGACGGCCTTGCCCTGATCGCCGCCGCCCGCGAAATGGACGCGGCCATGCCGGTGATCCTGGCGACCGGCTTTGCCACCGCGCACAACACCGTTGAGGCCTTCCATCTTGGGGTGACCGACGTCTTGTTGAAGCCGCTGGAACTCGACATGGTGCGGCTAACGCTCACGCGCCTGCACGCCAGTCTGGCCCAGCGTCGCCGCATCGATCAGCTCGCCGCCCAGGTCGCGGCGCACGCCTTCCCGCCGCTGATGGACAGCCGCGCCCCGGCGATGAAGCGATGTCTGCAACTGGCCGCGCAGGTCGCCGCTACTGAACTGCCCATACTGCTGGAAGGCGAAACCGGTTCCGGCAAGGGAGTTCTGGCGGCGCACATCCATGGTTTGTCCGGGCGACGCGACGGACCCTTCCTCACCCTCAACTGTGGCGCCTTGCCCCCCAGTCTGCTGGAGTCGGAGTTGTTCGGTTTCGAGAAGGGCGCATTCTCCGGCGCCAACGCACGCAAGCCCGGCTTGCTGGAACTGGCACATGGCGGCACGCTGTTCCTCGACGAAATCAACAGCACCAGCCTGGATGCTCAGACCCGCCTGCTGCAGTTCATCCAGGACAGGCAACTGATGCGGCTGGGCGGCGTCAAGGCGATCAGCGTCGACGTGCGCCTGATTCTGGCAGCCAACCGGCCGCTGAAGGAGGAGGTGAGCGCCGGCCGCTTCCGTCAGGACCTCTACTTCCGCGTCCAGGTGTTCCCGATTCCTGTGCCGCCCTTGCGCAAGCGGCAGGAGGACATACCAGACCTGGCGGAATACTTCCTGGCGCGCCATGGCCGGGCGCTCAACCCCAATGTTCACGGCATTGCGCAGGATGCGCTCGACCGCCTGCTGAGATACGACTGGCCGGGCAACGTCCGGGAGTTGGAAGGCGCGATTCAACGCAGCCTGGTTCTGGCTTCAGGAAACGCCATCACTTTGCCCGACTTACCCGCAGATATGCGCCCAGCGCCCCGGGGGGCCAGTTCGGCCCCCTTGCCTGGAGATGCGACACTGGAAGAAGTCGAGGCATTCTGGATCCGGCAGGCACTCGAGCGCTGTGGTGGCAACCGCACCCAGGCCGCGCGGCAACTGGGCATCGACCCATCCACTCTATGGCGCAAGCTCAAGGAACAGGACGCCTGAATACCCCGCACGCTCCGGTGTCTTGAAGTTCTCATGGCAACTTCTGACCGTCCGCATTGGACGGACAAACGGACGGAAATGGCGACCATACCGCCTAGATGCTCCTGGCCGAGCACACGCATACGGCATCACGCCAGCAAGCGGTCGCACCCGTCAATGAGCGTGCGACCGGCGTATCCGATGCTATATCTCGGTCTGCTCTGAGATCTCCAGTGCGTCGTCCACCTCGATCCCAAGATATCGAACAGTGCTCTCCAGCTTTGTATGACCGAGCAAGAGTTGGACAGCCCTAAGGTTCTTGGTTCGTTTGTAGATCAATGTCGCCTTAGTCCGTCGCATGGTGTGTGTGCCATAGACCGTCGAATCGAGTCCGATGGCGGCAACCCACTGATGCACGATGTGGGCGTACTGGCGGGTAGAAACATGGGGCGATTTCGCCAAGCGACTGGAAAACAGATAGTGCTCCGGCTTCAAATTCGCCATGTCGACCCATGCAGAGACGGCAGACCTGGTCGGCTCGGTCAATTCGAACTGTACCGGCCGTTGGGTCTTCCGCTGCACAACCATCGCACGGGGCAATACCTGGTTGCCGTGCGTCACGTCCCGAACATGCAGGTTTACTAGGGCAACGCTGAACAAGTAGCGCCATTAGTCTGGCGCACAGATCGGTCAAAGCGATGGCGAGAATTTATCGAAACACGCCAGTCTTGCTGCCATTTCATCGCGTTTTCCACCCTGATTTCCCTGGTTCTCCGCTTCACGGGCGCACCTGTGGCAGCAAGCGCCCTCGACACAGGTAAATATTGGCCAGCGCCAAGGCCGTGAAGGCACGGGTAGCGTTCTTCTGCAAACCGCGATAGCGCACCTTGGTAAACCCCCACAGCCGCTTGACCACCGCAAAGACATGCTCGACGCGTGCCCGGATGCGCGACTTGTTGCGGTTCTTCGCGCGCTTGATCTCATCCACGACCCCGCCCCGGCGGGTGCGTTCGTTGGTGAAGTCGCGTGCCCTGGGCGCCTTGCTGGCGATCAGGGCTTTCTGGCTTCGGTACGCCGAGTCACCATAGACCCGACGTTCCTCCCCATGCAGCAAATCCGGCAAGGGGTGTTTGTCATGCACGTTGGCGGCAGTCACCACCGCGCTGTGAGTCAACCCGCTTTGGCTATCCACGCCAATATGCAGTTTCATGCCGAAGTACCACTGCTGACCTTTCTTCGTCTGATGCATCTCGGGGTCGCGTGCGCGGTCGGCATTCTTGGTGGAACTCGGGGCGCCAATGATCGTGGCGTCCACGATGGTGCCCGTGTTGATCTTGATGCCTTGTGCCTGAAGTTCTTGAGCCACGCGCACGAACAGGGCTTCGCCCAGGTCGTGTGCATTGAGCAGGCGGCGGAACTTGAGCAGGGTGGTGGCGTCCGGCACAGGCTCGCGACCCAGGTCGATACCGACAAAGCGGCGCAGGCTGGCGCTGTCGTAGAGGGCTTCTTCGCAGGCCAGGTCGGCAAGGTTGAACCAGTGCTGGATGAAGTGGATGCGCAGCATCCGTTCCAGTCCGATGGGCGGACGCCCATTGCCTGCCTTGGGATAGTGCGGGGCGATTTCTTCGCACAGCGCATTCCACGGAACGAGCTCTTTCATCTGCCTGAGAAATTCGTCGCGTCGCGTGGGTTTGCGGTACGCGGCAAAGCCCGTTTCTTGATCGGCGGCCATCGCTAAAGTCTGTTGTTTCATCATGTCCCGCAGTTTAGCGGGGGCTGGTTCAGTAGGGGGACTTGTTCAGCATTGCCCTAGATCGCAGCCACGCAGCTTGCTGTCGATTGCCAGGTTGAACATGGCGAGGCCACGAACGTGGTGTTCGTTTTGGAGGTGGATTCGAATGGCCCAGATGTCCTTTGGCTTGAGTGGTGGCTTTTGACCGACCAGCTTGCCCTTGTTCCAAGGTTCCCGGAATTGATTGGTTTCCATGTCAGACTCCTTCGTTGTTGATGGGACTCTGATTGTGTTACCTAGTCTCGCCGAACGGCTTTCAGGCAGACATGCTGGACGCGTGCATTCGGCCCAGGAGAGGACGCTGCCGCTATGCAGGTGGGATGTCCGTTAGTGTTAAGGGTTGTACGATGCCTGCCCCCACCCGCGGGCCTGCCAGTACGCGATAGCCCTGCGGGCAGGCGTCGGACAAGCCTCGAGGGAGGAAACCGCGGGGACTGGTGATGCGGCTGGGTAAGTCT